>Ga0214544_1008108_pt1 | contig 17850 bp, 26 predicted proteins | sample CNSS3metaG_FD_160074 | JGI IMG/M metagenome (GOLD analysis project Ga0214544, IMG submission 160074) | Root nodule microbial communities from cowpea collected in UCLA plant growth center, Los Angeles, California, USA - CNSS3 | ecosystem: Host-associated > Plants > Roots > Nodule | place: USA... | reverse complement strand
GACGAATGCAGTGGAGTTCCGGTAAGCCGTCATTCTCTCGACGCGCCGTTGCGAGGAGCTCTGGCCGCAGCAGCGATCTGCCAGATCGCCGAATCATTCGGTGCGCTCATTTGACGGAGATATGACTATTGCCGACCAAGATCTGACGACGGTACGAAGCATCCACGTCCAGCATCCGCAGCAAATCCACAGCATATTCACAGGGCGCCTGTGACGGATTCGCGAGCCCCGGCGAGGCACTTGCTGCGCACAAGCCCACAAGCCGGGCCGTTCAGCCGCCCGCTTGGTCGAACACGGATCGGCAGGCCTCGCTGAGGCTCGCGCGGTTGCGGCGCAGGCAGGCGGTGATGGCGCGGACGTTGGGGATCTCGCCGGCGCAGAGCCGGTAGACGTCGGGGGTACAGGCCCGCCGCTGCTCCGCCGTTCCCTGTGCATGAGCCGCGGAGGCAAACAGCGTCAGGAACAGCCCGACCGTCGAGGCGCCCCGCGCCCGGCTCTTCACGCCCGCAAACCGCAAGAACCTCGCCTTCATGACCAGTCTCCCGCTCTGCACTGCCCGCTCCGGCCTGCATTGGCCGGTACGGTGCAAAAGGGGTTACGAGAAATAAACCGCGGGGAATGTGATCTCCTTCACGCCCGCTGCGCGGCGGCGGGCACATAGGGTTGCCCCGGGGATTTTCAGGAATCGCTAACCATTCGGGTCCCGATCGCCGCATCGTTAAAATGCGAACGATCGGGTCAATCCGGAAACAAACCGGCTTTGCGACATTGCGCCGTCCGCGTTCTGCGAGGGTGTGATGAGCGAAGCCGAATTCAATTTGCTGCTGGATGCTGTCCGGGACGCCATGGTCTTTGAGGATTTCGCGCCCGTGCCGGTGGAGCAATACGTGCCCCGCTCGTGGAGCTTCGACACGACGCCCAAGGCTGCCAATAACAAGGCTGCCAATGACAACGAGGGCGCTTGGCCCCTCCTGCCCTTCCCCGACGACTGGTACGCGGCCTGCTGAGGCCACTTGAAGTGAACCGATGCGTCCGCCTTTCGGGCGGTTCGGCATGACCGAGCGCCGGGGACCGGCGCAGCCCCGATCAAGTCTTGACGCGTTCCTCGCCCTGCTGCGGCGCCCGGTCGGGTGCAGCCGGCGGGAAGATGCTGTCATAGATCGCGCGCGCCTCGGCAATGAGGCGGGCCCGCTCCAGCTCGGATTTCGGGACAAATCGAACGACGTCGCCCACGTGCTCTCCAGCTCCAGGGTTTGGATGCGTCTTTTCGCAGATGCGAAGTCTATGCCAGAGGACCTGAATCGCACCTTTCCGCCAAGCCCCGGGCAAACCCGGTGGCTCACTGGAGCTGCGGCTCGGCGGAACCGCCTATAAGTCCAAATTTTGCGGAAATCAGAGACTTGTGATGGAGGCCACGACCAGAATTGAACTGGTGTACACGGTTTTGCAGTCCTCAATTGAGGCTTTCGCTAAGCTCTTGATGCTGACGTGCAATCCCCGAAAGCGGTGAAAAACACCGCGAAATCAATGGAATTCGCTTGCAGCAAACCGCATCCACGCGCAAGATTCCGCAATGCGGCACCCATCGGGGGCGCTGACGAATCACTGACTTGTGAGGCGGCATGGCGGACAAGCTGACCGGCGATCTGATCGAATCCATCGAAGCACCGGCCAAAGGCGCGATTACCCGATGGGACAATGATCCCAAGGCCCGCGGCTTCGGCGTCCGCATCTTCGCCCCAACCAAGCAGAACCCGGCCGGCATCCGGTCCTTTTTCATCAACTACCGGATCGACGGTAAGGAGCGGCGCCACACCATCGGGCAATATCCGACATGGTCGACGTCGGCGGCCCGCAGCGAGGCCCAGGAACTTCGGAAGCGGATCGACCGCGGCGAGGATCCAGCTTCACAGAAACGGGAGCGGCGCGAGGCAGCGACCATCAAGGATCTGAAGGACCGCTACATCAGCGATCACCTCCCTAAGAAGGCCGCCAACGACAACAAGATGCGCCGGAACGACGAAATCAGGATGCTCGACCTGATCGGCGACGCGCTCGGCTGGCACACCAAAGTGGTCGACGTTCACGTCGGCGATATCGAGGCCATGCACAAGCAGATCACCGGGAATAACGGGCCGGTCCGGGCCAACCGCGTGCTGGCGATCGCCTCCAAGATGTTTTCCCTGTCGCTGAAGCCCCTCGCCGGCGAAAACAAACCCTGGCGCGATGCTGCGGCCGGCAACCCATGCAAGGGCGTCGAGCGCAACCCTGAAGAAGGCAAGGAGCGCTTCTTCTCGGAGGCCGAGATTGCAGCGATCACCGATGCCCTCAGCGAACAAGAGGACCGCGCATCGGCCGACTGCCTCCGCTTCATCATGGTGACCGGGTGCCGGCCTGGCGAAGCCATGAAGGCAACGTGGGCTCAGATGGAGGTCGAGCCCGGCTATTGGGTGAAGCGATCGGCGCATACCAAGCAGCGCAAAACTCACAAGGTCCCGCTCAGCCCGCCCGCCCTGGCTCTGCTTGAACAGCTTCGCGAGAAGAGAAAGGCAAACGACAAGAATCCTCACGTTTTCCCGGGCGAAGTTGAAGGCGCGCCGATCGCACAAATCTGGGCCGCCTGGTACGCCGCACGCGATCGCGCGACGATGGCACTCTGGAAAGCCAGAGATGCAGAAATCGCGAAGCTGTTGACCGAGCTCGAGTCCGCGCTCAAGCGCCCTCCGACAATCGAGGAATGCAAGGCCTTAGCCGAGCAGAGCGGTATCGCCCTGCCCGTTTGCCTGCTCGACACGCGCCCCTATGACCTGCGGCACACGTTTGCGAGCGTCGGCGCCGGTGGTGGATTGGGCTTGCCGATCATCGGCAAATTGCTCGGTCACACGCAGGCCCGCACGACGCAGCGGTACGCCCACCTCGCCGACGATCCGCTGAAGGAGGCCACCAAGAAAATCGGTGCGGTGATCAGCGGAGCCGGTCAGCCATCGGCCAAGCTCCTCGCGATGAAGGGGTGATGCTGTGGCAGACGAACGTTGGATCTCTTTCCCAGAGGCAACGGAGCTTGTCCGCGCGCGTCTCGGATCAAGCATTGGTCGTTCCGAAGCGATCTTAAAGGAGGCTCGTCGTTCAGGCGAGATCCGCTTGCGCAAGGACATTCCCCTGCTGATGGCCGACGATGGCGTGGTCGGCATGGACATGCGGCCCGGGGCCCAGAACAAGGGCGGCGTCTCGGTCGACGCGAAGCTCGTAACGCATTCGGTGTCATCCCAGTATAGCGGCGGCGAGACGTTCAGCGAAGACGATTTGCTCGATTGGCTTGATCGACATCATCCACAAGCGCCAGCGGCAGACCAGCCAAAGAGAAAAGGCGGCAGGCCGCCATCATTCGATCGAGACGCCGTCGCGGCTGAGGTGCGCAGATTGATGGAGCATCACGGTGAATTCAGCGCCGATGACCCGGAGTGGAACGCGCAGGCGCGCCTGATCGAAGCTGTGCGAAAGAAATTCGGCGAGGCCAGCGACAGCACCTGGGAGCCGTACATCAAGGCACCTCTTGCCGCGTGGCGAAGCGAAAAGGCGGCATCCCCGAAAACCTAGTTTCGGGGCGTTTCCGGGCAATCCGGGCGACGGCGACCTCGCATTGCCACGATGTTCGCTGCATTCCAACGCAACGGGATGCAGGCAATGTCAATCCTCGAAGGTTATCTCACCGAAGCCGATCTTGCCGTTCAGCTCAACAAGAGCGTGCGTACGCTTCAGAGCTGGCGGCAGCAGCGCAAGGGTCCGCCTTGGACCCCGATGGGTACCACCATCCTTTATTCAGAAGACGGCACGCGCGCCTGGCTGAAGACGCTCGAGCAGCAGCCCGTCCGTTCTCGCCGCCGCACCGAAGCAGCTTAGCCCGAAAGCAAACGGCCGGCCTGGGAGCCACCCCAGCGACCGGCCGCAATCACGTCGAGATCAAGCAACATGCCCATACCGCAAACACCAATCGCGCGTCAACGCCTGCCGAACCGCAGAGCCTCCGAAACGCTTTCGTTCGAGCACGGCGGTGCCAGCTTCACAATGACGGCCGGCTACTACGCCGATGGCCGGCTAGGCGAAATCTTCATCAACGCCGCTCACGCGAACAGTGCGCTCGATGCGCTGGCATCGGACGCCGCGATCGCTCTCTCATTCGCCCTGCAACATGGCGCCGATCTCGCGGCGATCAAGCTTGCCATGAAACGCAACAGCCGCGGCGAGCCATCTTCGCCGATCGGCGCAGCACTTGATCAGGTGACCTCATGAGCCGCCTCCCGACACCGGACGAGCCGATCGAGATCGCGAAATTCTGGAAATCGGCTCGCAATCGCAAGCAGAGCATTGTCATTGCGATCAAGCACTACGAGGGCCACACGTTTCTCGATTGCCGCATGTTCGGCACCAACGAGGAAGGCCGGAGTGTTCCAACACAACGCGGCGTAACCATCGGTATGGCACGGCTCGAAGAGTTCGCCGCCGGTGTCGCGAAAGCGCTTGCGAAGGCGCAGGAGCTCGGCCTCCTTGACGGCGGAGGTGAGCATGATTGATCACCTCGACCTCGCCTCAATCGATAGCCTGACTAGCGGCCGCCTCGGCCAGCATGACGTGCCCTGCCCGCTCTGCGGCCCGACCAAGCGAGCCCGGGTGAACCAGCGGCGCAAGGTGCTGCGCATCTGGCGCCTCGATCCAGGCTTTGCCGGCTATCACTGCGCGCGCTGCGGCGAGAAGGGATCATCACGCGATCGCAACGCCTCCCCGCCTGATCCTGTAGCGCTTCAGCGCGCCCAGGCCGAGGCAATCGAACGCGAACGCGTGGCCGCTGGCGAGCGCCTGGCGAAAGCGGCTTGGCTCTGGTCGCAGCGCCTGGCGATCTCAGGTACTGATGCGGAGACCTACCTGCGCGAGACCCGCGGCTATGGCGGGCCCCTGCCCGGCACACTGGGATTTTTACGGGGACGCGGCGAGCATCCGCCGGCCTTGATCGCGGCGTTCGGCCTGCCCGTGGAGCCCGATCCGGGAGTTATCCACATGCCGGCCGAAGCTCTGCGCGGCGTGCATATCACGCGCCTGGCACCAGGCGGCCGCGGCAAGGCCGGCACCGAGACCGACAAGATCATGATCGGCCGCTCGGCCGGCTCTCCGATCGTGTTGGCGCCGGTGAATGATCTGCTCGGCCTCGCCGTCGCCGAGGGCATCGAGGATGCCTTGAGCGTCCACGAGGCGACTGGCCTCGGCGCCTGGGCGGCCGGGGCGGCATCACGCCTGCCCGCACTCGCCGAGGCCCTGCCCGCCTATGTCGAAAGCCTGACCATCATGGTCGACGATGACCGCGACGGCCGCCGCCACGCCGGCGAGCTCGTGGGCCTGGTCGAGCGCCGCGGGGTCGAGGTTCGCCCGATCCTGCTCACCCAGCACCAGGAGGCCGCATGAGCACCGACGCCAACGGCTACGCGCGCGCCAACGGGCCTGGAGCGCTGCGTCAGATCATCGACGGTACCCAACCGGCAGCAGCGCGAGGCTGGCACTTCCTGACCGAACACAAGGTTTCCGCACCCAGGATGCTGATCAAGGGCATCGCGCCCTATCGCGGGATCCTGTTCATCGGCGGCCAGTCTGGCGCGGGCAAAACCTTCATGGCCTGTCACATGGCGAATTCGCTCGCGAGCGCATCGCCGTTCTTCGAGCGTGCGGTGAAGGAGCGTGTGGCCTCGGCGATCGTCAGCAAGGAAGGCACCGAGAACATCGGCAATCGTCTGACCGCCGACGCTCAGGCCCGCGGCCTCGACATCAACCGCCTGCCGATCGCATGGCGCGGCGACCTGCCGGAGATCAAGACCGCGGAGGACGTCGACCGCGTCGCACGCGAATTGCTCGAGCTGGCGGACAAGATCAAAGCCCGGTTTGGTGTCCGGTGTGGCGCCTCGTTCTTCGATACGATCGCCGCCAACTTCCACATGGAGGACGAAAACAGCAACGCCGAAATCGCCAAGGTCATCGGCAAGCTGCGTGAGTTCGAGGAGCGCACCACCGGCCTAGTCATCCCGGTGCACCACTACGGCAAGCAGGATGCGGCCGGCCTGCGCGGCGGTTCGCTCTGGCGCGGCGGTGCTGACGTGGTGCTCAGCGTGCTTGCCGATCGCGACGACCGCACCGGCAAGGTCTCCGGCCGCGAGCTGGCGCTGGCCAAGGCCCGCGACGGCCTCGAGGGCCCGATCGCGCCGTTCGAGCTCAAGCCGCACGATCTGGGCATCGACGACGATGGCGAACCGTTCGGCTCGCTTGTAGTGATTCCCGGCCTGGCCGGACAATCGGCCATTCGCGTCAAGCCGCCCAAGGCCGAGGCGAAGTCAAAGCGGGTGTTTCGTGAGGCAGTGGCGGAAGCCATCGCCGGCACCGGCAGGGACATCCGCGTCCTTCACGACGGCCCGATGGTCCGCGCCACCGAGGTGGAGAACGTCCGCACCCAGTTCTATCGGCGCTACGTCACCGGCGAGGCAGAGCCCGGAAAGGTCACCGACGCCCGCCAGAAGGCATTCAAGCGCCTGCTCAACGATCTGCCCGACGGCATCAGCTCATCCACCCAGGACGGCGCCGAATGGCTCTGGAGGGTCGACCAATGATCGGCGGAAGGGCTTTCACGCGGGATCGTAACTCTAGACCTCACACTGCTTCAGAGATCCGGGCGCGCACGCGAGGCGACAGCAGGACAACCCCGGTCCGGACGGACACCGGACAAAACAGACACTCCCATAGGGAGTGTGTCTGTCCTGTCCGGTTTGTCCGGTCCCACGGACTTGCCGGACATCACCGGACATTGTCCGCCTTGTCCCCTTTGTCCGCTCTGTCCGATGAGGGTGAGAGCTGCACGCATTTGTGCAGCACGTTGTTAAGGGGCAACAAGGGCGCGTGTGGGCGCGACGCTCTCTCCGAACCGGATATCAAAACCGCTCATCTTCTCACTGCAAGTGCTTGGTTCGACTCGTGTTTGCTCGCAGAGTCGAAGCTGCGTCAGCGCATCGTCAGTGTTCTGGCGAAGGCAGGTGTTGGCCGACGAGATAATCAGCGTGGGACGAAACAGAACCTAAAGTCGCCCCCCTAGGGGAAATCCAGCGATCTTTCCCCTCAGCCATGTTCCGATCTGCAGTCGCGGCTTCACCCGAAACATTCTCAGAGTTTCGTGGTGCGTTGTTGTGATTCTCCCCGTCGGCGATCCTCGCGCAGGGTTGTGCAGCAAGCGCAGAGGTTTGCGATGAAGCTTGAGAAGATCACGTTCGAGGCTGAGCCGCAGGTGAAGGCGGCGCTGGAGAGTTTGGCGAAGGGCGAGGAACGTTCGCTGAGCTCGCTGCTACGGCGGATGGTCAAGCAGAGCCTTCAGGAACGCACTGTGGAGTCGCAGGAGCTGCGTGCTGCTGCGACGGTGTCCGAGGTGCGATGATGGCGAGGGCTGCGACTACGCTGCCGGCAAAACGGCGCAGGAGGCGCGATCCGATCCCGGAGCTCGGGCCAGCGATGCGGGTCTTGCCCGAGAAATGGCAAAAGGCGGTTGATGCTCTGTTTCTGGTCGATGGGGACAGGTCGAAGGCGCTGCGGCTGGCGGGCTATCAGGGGAAGTCGGAGAGCATCAACGTGATGGCGAGCCGGATTTTTGCGGACGACCGAGTGCGGCGCGCGATCCGGGAGGAGTGCACGAGGCGGATTGATGCTTCGGAGCCGGAGCTGATTTCGGTGACGCGGAAGATCCTGCACGACGCGAACGAGAAGGCGTCGGACCGGCTTCGTGCGGCGAGCATGCTGTGGGACAGGTCAAACCCTGTCGTGCACAAGCACCAGGTAGAGGTCGAGCATCACCTGAGCGACGACGAGCGGGACGTTCAGCATTACCACGCTCTGCAGAAGCTCGGCGCCCCGCACGCGGCGTTTCTGGCGCGCTTCGGTCCGAACGGCCTTGCGCGGGTTGAGGCGTTCATTGCGGCTGAGGAAACGAAGCGTCACATGATCGAGGCGCCTGTAATCGAAGCTGAATATGGGGTGATAGATGAGCAGTGATGTAGAGCTTGGCCGGCTTGCGGCTGAGATCGAGGCCGCGGGCTCCGAGCAGCGCCGTTACCGGGCGATGGACTGGTTCCGGCCCTATCCCAAGCAAGCGCAATTCTACGCGACCGGGCAGCGGTTTCGGGAACGCGGGCTATTCGCTGGAAACCAGCTCGGCAAGTCGGAAAGCGCTGCCTATGAGCTGGCGTGTCACCTGACGGGGATCTATTCGCCGGATTGGCCAGGTCGGAAGTGGGACCGGCCGGTTCGCTGCTGGGCGGTTGGTGAGAATTTGAAGATGGTTCGCGACATCGCGCAGCGGAAGTTATGCGGCGAGCCCGGCAACGTCGAGGCTTTCGGCAGCGGCATGATCCCGAAGGCTGCGTTCGTCGGGGACCCGGTTCTGGCGCGCGGCGAGGCGAATGCGTACGACACGATCCAGGTGCGACACAAGTCGGGCGGCGTTTCGATCCTGAAATTCAAGACGTACCAAGCTGGCCAGCAAGCCTTGCAGGGCGAGACGCTTGACTGCGTGTGGCTGGACGAGGAGCCGAGCGACTATAGCGTCTATACCGAGTGTTTGACGCGAATAAGCGCGACGGGCGGCATGTTGCTGATCACGTTCACGCCGCTGAAAGGCATGTCCGAGATTTCGGCGCGCTATCGGAATGAGTTTTCGCCCGATCGGACGTACGTGCAATTCGGCATCGCCGACATTCCGGCCGACGGCCACATCAAGCCTGAAGACCGTGCGATGATTGTGGACGGCTATCCCGCCCACGAGCGAGATGCCCGATCCAAGGGCGAGCCTATGCTCGGTTCGGGCAAGATTTACCAGACGCCGGAAAGTTTGATCATCGAGGATGTGAATCCGCTGGAGTTCCCGACTTATTGGCGTTGGGGGGCCGGAATGGATATCGGGATCGATCATCCCTGGGGCTATGCCATCCTGTGTCACGACATCGATCAGGACGTTCTTCACATCGTGGCCGAGCTGCGTGTCAGTGATCAGACGCCCGGCCAGCATTTCGCGCTAATCCGCGCGCTGGAGATGCGCCTGTTTGGGCGTCACATGAACTTTCCGATGGCTTGGCCGGCAGACGCAGGCACCAGAGACAAGGGGTCCGGCGAACCGGTAAAGAATCTGTACAGGCAGTACGGGCTGCGGATGATGAGTGAATCTGCCACGCACGCGAACCTAAAGGGCGCGGCCGCCAATTCGCTCGAGGGCGGTGTGCAGGAAATCGACCTTCGCGAGAAGAACGGCAAGCTGAAGGTTTCCCGCAGCTGCATTTGCTACCTCGAGGAACGTCGCCTGTATCATCGCAAGGATGGCGAGATCGTCCGTCTGCGGGACGATGTTCTGGCCGCGGCGCGTTACGGCATTATGATGCGCAGATTTTTCAAGCCGTTCAGCGAATGCGACTCGTGGGTCACGGGCGCCGCCTGGCCGTCCGGCGGCGGCGCAAGGCGCGGCGGATCGTCGGAGCTCGCGCGCGGCGTCGACTTCGATGTCTTCACTGGCAGCTGAGGATCTGAGCTTGACTGAGATGGTCCGCGATATTCCTGGAATGATCGAGGTGTTCCGCGCCCGCATTCGAGAGCTTGGAATCACGCACTCAACTGTCGATGCCCTGAGCGGCCTGCCGGACGGCTACTGCAGTAAGCTCATGTGCGGCATGAAGCAGCCCGGACCGATTGCCATCAACGCGCTCTGTGGTGCGCTGGCTATCGGCTTTGTGCCTGTGGTGGATGAGCATCAGCAGGCGCGCATCCGCGATCGCTGGGTGCCTCGGAAACGTCCTCTGTTTGAGACCAGCGAGACGCAGTCTTAACGCACCAAAGGACGTTGCTGGAAGCTCGGATCGCGGCGACTCTCTGCGAAACAAACGGAGCCGCCCCGATGACAGAAAAATTGAGACAGACCGTTGTCCGATTTGAGCCGGAGCTGCACGATAAGCTTCAGCAGCTTGCAGAGCGCGACGGTCGGCGCTCGCTGTCCAGCCTTATCCGAAAAATCTGCCACGAAGCCACCAGGACGACAGATCAAGCAGGAGTAGCAGCATGACCAGCATGTGGGGACAGGAAGGACAGACCGTTGGCGAAATGATCGTCGCCCACGCAACGGCCGCCCCTCCGCCGGCACCTCCGCCGCCGTCGGCCCCACCCATTCCTGCGACCGGTGCGGAAGCCGCCACACGGCTCGCGGAGCTGAAAGCTGATCCGAAATGGCTAGACGCTTTCTTGCGTGGGAACTCCCCCGAGGTCGCTGAATTTCGCCGCGTTAGCGAGATCGCGCAATCCGACCAGAAGGCCGATGCGCTCGATAAGGCCGTGAGGGGAGAGCTTTTCGATGGTCCGTTTCAGCCGAGCGGGCATCTCGCAAACATCGCGGCTGCTGCCGCCCTGAAAGAGCAAGGCCTCGAAGAGGCTGTAATCCGCCAGGCCCTGGAAGGCCGGCCTGTGACGCGCGCAGAATTTGCCGCGGCTGAGAAGGCCAAAGCCTCGCTAATGAGAAATCAGTCGTTCGTTTCGCAATTTCTTGCTGGCAATGGCGAGCAGCGTGAGATCGTTACGCGGCTTGACATCATCTTGAGCAGCCCGGTTGAGGATGCCGCGTGAACCCCTCAACCATGTCGCCTGCAGGTCGATCGCTGGGGTTGCTCGGCAGCGTTGATTTCGGTGCCAGAGCGCTGCAACAGCAGGCCGGCGAGCAGACCGATGATCTACGCCGCAAGCGTCAGTTGGAAGCGCAGGCGGCGCACTACTCGCCAGCTGGTGTCGCGTTGAGTGGCATGGGAATTCTCGGATGACGCAAACCATTCTCGATGGATTGACGGAAAGCAGTTGTTGCGCCGGCTGTACGGCCGACAGCTGCGTGATCAGCGGTCAGGCCTATTGCGCCCATCCTCGCAAGGGCGGGCTCCATCATCATCAACTGCAAGCGGATCAGGGTGCGATGCGTCGGCTGCAAACGGCGCGAGACATGCTGCTGCGGAGTGCAACCGAACTACAGGTCGCACGGCACAACACGTAGGGGGAATTCAGCATGGCCGATCACTACATCGCGTTGAACCGCGGCATGAAAAAGTTGTTCAGCGTCCTTCTCGCGGCCGTTGCATTGATCATCTCGCCGATCGAGGCGCGGGCGCAGCAATATCAGACGCTCCCACCGAACAGCCTCGTCGCCAACAACTCAAATCAAACCAATCCGGCTCACGCGCTCTCATTCTCCGAGCTTCTCAAAATCCTCAATCTCTACAGCCTGACCAAGGTGGGGGATGCCGACTACGCGATGGGCAATACGGATCGCGTCGTTGCCACGGACAAGCTGGCCTCATGGTTTGACCCTCACATTTGGAGGCTTCCCCGCGCCGCGGATTTCAATCCAGGTCAGCCGCTCTACGTCATCGATCTCGGATCGAAGGTCACCTCCGACAAGCCGCTCACCATCGTGAGGAATTCCACCGGGGGGGACGACAGGATAAACGGCGGCATTTCGCCGGTCGTCATCAACGTCGCAAACGGCGCCTTCGTGTTCATCTCCGACGGCTATAGCAATTGGTTTGCGCACTCGCTGGTGTCGCCTAGCACCGCGCCGGACGGGACCATCAGGTCCAACATTTCCGGCATCACCTCGACCCTGGACGATAACCCAATTTCCGCGGTCCTGGACAAGCTGCTCGGCACGACGCACGGCAGCCTGGTTTATCGTGGGGCTTCATCCTGGTCCGCTCTCAGCCCCGGCACGTTGGGGCAACTCCTTTCGACCGGTGGCGCGGGTGCCAATCCGTCGTGGATCACGGCGAACGGTACAGGAACGGTCACCAGCGTCACGTGCTTTGGTTCGGCGATCACCACGATAGGCACTTGCGCAACCGCTGCGACCAAGTCGGATCAGCAGACGGCCACCAGCACAACCGCAGTGGTCACGCCCTCTCAGCAGCAGAGCCATCCGAGCGCGGCGAAGGCATGGGTTCGCTTCACAGGTGTAAGCGGAGCGATAAGCCAAGCCTATAACGTCGCAAGCGTGACGCGCTCGTCGGCAGGATCTTACACTCTGAACTTCTCGACCGCGTTTGCGAACACGACCTACACCTGTGTCGGAAACATCGAGGACAGCGGCAGCAACGGAATTGTCAAAGGCGCTTCAAGCGGGCGTTCAGGAAGTGCGAACCCGATCTTCGCGGTGAACCTGGCCGGGACGACTTACGATCCTGCCACCGTGGAAGTCGCATGTTTCGGCACGCAGTGATGTGGGCCTGGTGGCAGCGGCCCGCAGGTGGCTGCTGCGTCGGAACGATCGTGAAGGGCTGTTGAGCCAATCGCACCATGGCTCGGCCTAGATCATTTTCAATTACTTTGAAGGCTGGAGTGTTGCCCAGCGTGTGCATGTAGCAGTGGTGCAAAGTCAGACCCAAATCCGGCATCGGTACCCTTGCATTGTTCTCCAGGAGCGATGCTCAAAATCTGAGAGTGGTGTCCGACCTTACAATCGGAACATCCATTCCATTTTGATCCAGGAGAAGTCGTGCAGCGTTGAATTGGTTCTCCTGGTCACGATGGGGACCCACAATGATCTTCTTGATCGGCAGCTTTCCGATCCCCTCGAATAGACTGATATACGGAACGACGGTTCCCCCCGCCCCTTCCCTAAAGCGCACTTGCTTATGCGGTCTGCCATCCAGTTCGCTCGAATTGACAGTTTGGCGTGTGGCAAGAGCAACAATTCGATATTCGTTTTCCTCTTTGAATCGTGGGCTCTTCAAGAATGGCACAACGTCCACAAATGCTCTGATGTAATTTTGCGGATGACGATCACCGAGTATTTTGTGGATGTCGGGGCGCGCCGCCAGGTTAGGTGCCTTATCCTCAAATGCGACCTTCAAAAACGCAGCTGCAATTCCGTCGAAGCGCGATAGATTTGCCGCCGCTTCGTGGTTTTCGTATTCTACTCTCCGAGTGGCCATTACCTGATACGAATGCTTTTGATTTTCCTCGTTTGTGAGCAGGTCGAGTTCCCTCTCATCAAACTCCACGGCAAATCCGCCTCGTCCATAGCCCCGCCATTGACTAAGCAGTCCATGCTCACTCTCCGGTGATCCAACTTCATGCATGCAGAATGACGTGATGTAGATCGGAGAGACGCGCTCAATCGTCTTGAGAATGATAGAGGTGACCTTCTCGGCCTCCGTTTGCATTGTGTTACCGCTTAGAGAGTCCAATAACTCTGGCTTAAATGCGCCTAGTGTGATGAGACGAGGGAGAATCTCGGAAAACTCTCTCTCGACTTGCGGCGTCAGTAGCCTACTCAGCAACTGACATTCTGCGGTGTCATTGAGGAAATTCGCGTGTGTTGCCCAGAGCGTCCGTGTGGTGATGATACCTATCAGCCCGGCCGCGGTCGTATAGTGAAATTTTGAGAATCGCGCGTCGACGGTTGGACCGACACTGCTGTTGGATTGGCGATTTGCCAGTGCTGCTTGCCGCCGCTTCCCTCGTTTGCTCATTCTTGCCCCCAGGTGACGGCACTTATTAGCAACCTAGGAGGGCACGCAAGCAAATTTCCCCAAGCCGGGGAATTGTTAATTGAAAAATCACCAAATCAGTGGTGGATTGTCCGTGGGCTTGATAACCCGGACGAAGCTATAGACCGCATTTCCCTGGCAGGAATTGCCCTAACGCCTGGCAGCGTTGGGCGGCGGTTCGAATTCGGAGGCGCATTGGCGTGCGCCCGGCGCTCGTAAAGCCGCATTTGATTCCAACCCTCTTACAGCTTGCCCCAGCGCAAGACGGCATATACTCCCTCCATTCCGATGGGTGGAGCTAGCCCCAATGCTGTCCTACGAGGAAATGGAGCTTGCCCGTAACCGGTTCAATATTCTCGATGCAACTAATGAAGTAGGTGCAGGAAAAATTTCTTATCGCAGCTGCATCGAGGAATCGAACCCAGATCATGTCCGATTCGAACCGGCGTTGGTGGACTAAATCGGAAATTTGAAACCAAATAATATTGCTGTCTTCATAATAGGGTCCGTCGGAGTTACCGTAGGCAATTTGAGAGAAGGTGCCTCCGATGCTCGGGTACTCAGGCGGCTCTCCACGATCGAAAACCTTGATGAAGTCGGGAAAATCTTTCAGCTCGATTCGGATGTTATTTGCGACCGCTGTCCCGCGGTTCTCTAAACAGATAGCAAACGGCGCGGCCAATAACGAATTCTGTTTCCACCGCTCGAATTTTTCCACGTAGTCGTCGTATAGGAAGCCTGAAATCATGAAGTCCGCAGCAAACGGAAATTCCTGCTCTATTCGCTCCCTTAAGCAAGGGAGCTCCAGCGCCGACTTTCCGTCGACGAATGCCAGGCGAAGATCAGGCTGACGGCTTGCGTAGCGCACGACTTCCGCCCTTAGTCGCGCATTCTCTCTCTCTAGCGGGTCTGGCTCTTCCGGCAGCAGTAACCGATCGGGCGGCACCGTCGCAGGGATGTTGTGTGCTGGCAGCTTGATTCGAAGGCCAGAGTCGGCCGTAAGAACGCCGACGCTGCATCCGTGTTCGGCCCGGTATTCAAGGGCGGCAGCGATGAGTTCATCGTCAGCGACCTCGCGCGATAATCGGTGATCAGCAAAGTTAATCAGCGGGGAATGGCGAATAAATGCGATCGTCACTCTAGGCCTAATTTCTTTAGGTGCGGGTGACTCAAACATCGACGCGATCCAAGAAACGACTTGCTTGGCTCGTTCTCGCAGCTTGCGCGATGGATTCTTGACCTTCTGCTCTTCCAGTTCCCGCAGAAGCACGGGGGTCATGAGCAGGACAACCGACTTGCAGTCCAAAATTTCGGGCCAATCAACCTGATCGGGCCTTCTAAAATGCATCAGATAGTTTGCATCAACAATCAAATGCGCCGTTTCGTTAATCATTCAGTTCAGCTTTTTTGGATTTCAGCCCGAGCTCGACCAGCCGACGGAACGCATCCGACCGCGTTGTTTCGTTTGCCGCAGCCCAAGCCTCCACCTCCGCGATCAAAGCAGGCGGCATCCGCGCCGCAATGTGTGGATCTTTGCCGGTCGCGGGGCGCCCACGTCTCGTTTTGGGTGCAACCTTTATTGACTTCTTCATAATTTGGGTTGTACCGTAAATTCGAGCCGAGCGGAAGGTGATGCTTCCGGACTCGGCTCTAACCCCAACCAGGAAGGGTACTTATCAACATGATCGAGGCTGATCCGCGTGATAACACGCCACACACTTGCACGTCTGCAAACAACATCATCACCTTTCCGGGGCGCAATCCCGCGCCGCTGGGCAAGCCATCGTTCGCGTCCGTCCGCACCAGCCCACAGCCTCCGGGGGGCGCCCCTGAGCTTGAAGAGATGCAGCCGACAGGCCACCGGCGATACGCCAGCATGCTGACTTACACATTCCGCAGCTACGGCGTGATCGTCCAGTCGTCCCATGCCGAGCTGGTGCGCGATGTGCGCTGCGATCTCCCCAAGGCGGCAACGAAGCTGAGAAAGATCCGTCAGCAAATCCAGCGTGACCGTGAGAACGCCGCTGAACGCGAGGCTTTGATGACCAAGGCGGAGGCCAAGCTGGCAGCTGCGATCGCAGCTGCGCACGATGGCCAGCTTGCGAGTGGCGCCGATGCTGCTCCGAGGACCAAGGCCGAAGAACGGCGCGAATTCAGGGAGGCTATGCGCCAGCGCATCAGGGAGGTCGCGGCAATCCTCAAGCTTTCGGAGGAACAGATCGAGTGGCCCTTGACGCTCAGACATCGGGAGATCGGACGCTTCTGCCTCGTGCATGGCGTCCAACTCGAATGGCTGCTCGAGGGCCGCGGCCGCACTTTCAAGGATGACCCGATCGAGGTGGGGCCGAACATGACCGGTGCCGAGTTCGCGGAGGTGGTCCGCACGCTGCCGATAGCGGATCAGCAGGCGATCGCGGCCAAGCTTCGGCAGTTCGCAGAGAGGCGGCAATGAAGCGCCGGCGCAGAGCCCACAGGAAGCGCGACCGGCAGCGGCTGATGACGCATCGCAGGCGGCTGAAACGATGAAAACGAAGGCTCACCGCGCGGTGGGCCTTTTTCGTTCCTCCTGACTGCCTGACGGCATGTTTCGGTGCGCGCGAGCTTCGCGGGGCCTCCAGACACGTGTCGCGACGACTGCCGTGATCGTCGTGGTGTTTGATTTCTGAGTTCTCTTGCTTGCTTATTGGAGACCCCAAGTGTTCATCAGAGGAGATCTCGATGCGGTTAAATCAGGCAGCCCAACGGGTGCTCGACGCCTTTCTTGAGAAGTGGAAAGCCGAGCAGCAGCTACGCGAGGCCGAGGCTTGGCTCAGGAAAGCTCTTAGCCAGCCAAAATCCCCTGCATTCAAGAGACGGATCTAGGCTCATCAGCGGCGCGGGGCTTCGGTCCCTCGTTCCACTACGGTTGTTATCCGTGCGGGTAGCAATCCATCGTGTGATCGAGAAAAAGCACGTGGAATATGCGCCCGTCCCTGAAGCCGATCATGGGGTGGAAGCCGTTGTACCGGATCGCGATGATCCGCACGTCTGCCGTTGCCGCCGAGGGAAGCGCTGGCCGGATCGAGTTCCGATCAATGGTTTCTAATCCGAGACCGTGACGTGGCGCGTTCTTGATGTCCATCCAAGTCATTTGGGTAAGCTTGAACAGCTTACTTGCGAGGGCGGAGCGATGATCATGGTCACAGCAATCAACGCTGTAACCGTTCCCACCCCGCATGTACTCGAATGAAAATACCGGCGGCTGGCGGTCAGGGTCTGGGGTTACCGCCTCACTGGAAGGTTTGCCGAAGGCAGCCTTTTTTGGTTTAGCGCCGCGAAATTTGCTCATACTTTTGCGCGTAGTCCGCGGCTACTTCAGCCGAAAAATAATCCCTGAGCGCATCGATCGAGATCACGTGGTTCATTCCGCGCTCATAGGCCTCCTTCCAGGGTGGCTCCTGGTGGGTCATCTCGCGCAGGCGCCAAGCCGAGTATTGCCCGTAGTAGTCGAAGACATCATCCAGAATCATGCGATCGGCGGCGTCGTAATCATCGAGCCTAAGGTCTGCTGGTGCTGGAATTCCGTTCGCCCCGTGATCGCGATAGAACTGATACAGCTCAGGCACAACAGGCCCGTGCGCCCACGCTTCAATGGCAGCGCGAAAGAACGGCTCGTTGCGGGCAGCCACGGCCACGCCCTGCGCGTAGTAGCACAGCTTCTGCAGCTTAAGATTTGAGATCTGATCGCCGATCTCATCGTCGGCTTTCGCCAGAAAATACCTGGCGATCTGATTTGGCTGGTAAAGCTTTGGCACGTCCATACTCCCCTTGCCGGCGCTTCTACCACGCGGAACAACTGCACGTAAGCGAATCAAACGTTAGCACCTTGGACCTGTTCCGCGGGTTAACGATAGGCAATCGTGTCACCCTCGCCGGCCGGCGGCGGCCACAACCCCCAAAAAAACGATCGCAAGGACGATCCACCCCACCGCCGACACCGCATCCATGACCTGCCCCCCCTCGGACCCGAAGGCACCATGGGAACCGGCGGACGCGCTGTCCCTGAGTCAATTTGACTCACCCTGCCCGCATTCTGGCCGGGGTTGGCTTTGCTGACGAAGCGCTGACGAGAAATGGGAGGCTTATGCGGAGGCTTCTAAGTCTTTGATTTTGTTGGAGGCCACGACCAGAATTGAACTGGTGTACACGGTTTTGCAGACCGTTGCGTAACCACTCCGCCACGTGGCCCCGTAAGGGCGGACCAATATAGGGGATCAATGGCTTAGGC
>Ga0214544_1008104_pt1 | contig 17855 bp, 9 predicted proteins | sample CNSS3metaG_FD_160074 | JGI IMG/M metagenome (GOLD analysis project Ga0214544, IMG submission 160074) | Root nodule microbial communities from cowpea collected in UCLA plant growth center, Los Angeles, California, USA - CNSS3 | ecosystem: Host-associated > Plants > Roots > Nodule | place: USA... | reverse complement strand
AGACTCTGCAGAGTTTAGGAGCCACTTCAAGTGCAAGTCACCAAGAGCTCCAATGCCACTTACATAATCCGGATATCGAGTCTAGAATGATGTGTGGTGTTATGGTTAGAATTAATTGGATGAGTTAATGGATTGTGGAATGGAAGTTTGTTTTCCGTCTTAGTATAGAATTGTATGATTTGCTCTTTATTCAAGTTAGCTTACCCTACCAGTTCTTTTGTGTTTTGTGTGTTTCTACCTTTGCAATGATCGTCCCATACTGAATGGCGTGAGCAGGAAAAAGTACAGGCGAAGATATACCCTTTCCAGACAGGCGTTGATTTGGGTTTCCCGGATGTTTTCCAGTAGTGCTAGTAACTTGTTCCTCCAGTAGATGCTTATGGTGTTTTGTAACCCTTGTTTAGTGAAACCTGTATGTATGGTTATTTTGAGGATGACTGTATCATATTTTCTGACCCACATCATCATCCGCTTCTGAATTACTAAAATTTAAATGTTTTGTTTAATAGTTTAAAAACTATGAAAACGGGATGTTACATTTTAAAATTTAATTGTATAATTTTTTTACATTCATAAAAATTTAATTTTTTTTATTTTAAAATTTTATATAATTTTAATATTTTTAATAATTAATTATAATTATTTTTATAACATCAAATTACAAAATCATTCTCTTATTCCATCAAGGATATTTTGGTAACTTTCTAATTTTATCTATTTTTACAATTTATTTTATCTATCACATCAATCAAATCTTTTACTAACTTTTATAAAAGTTATCTCCAAATCCACTCACTTTACACCCTAAATCCACTCAAAAAAACACAAATTTTCATCCACCAAAATCTACACAAATTCATCTTCACACTCTTTCTCGTATCCATCACCCAATGAAACACACCCTACATGTCACTGGTGTTAAAGATTTCACGCTTCAATACTTACAATCATTTAATTAATATTTTTTTTAATGAAATTTTGGCGGTCAATTATACCGACACATCTGTAGAAAATACATATAAGAGGATATAAGTTACTTTTAAGAAACTTTGAATGTTTTTAAAATATTTATTTTTCATAATTTTATTAATTAACTAACTAATCTTTGATTATTATATTTTAAAAAACACGAAAGGTGAATATAGGAAAAAACTTTTTCAAAGTTGTTTTAAAAATAAACTGATTATTCGTAGTGTATAGAAATGGAATAAAAATGACTGGTAGTAGTAAGAACAAAAAACATAAATATATTATTTTTCAAAGGCTTAAGTCAGAATTTTATTATTTATTATATACTTTATTAAAAAAAAATATTGTTTACTTTGAAACACGTATCAACTATGTATTAGAAAATAAAAAATTTATTTTACTTTTTTTTCTTTGGATTTGTTGAAAAGTGTTAAATCAATCATTCAACTTTATTTTTTTTCTAAATTTAATTATGACTTTTTTAATTTGATTCAGGTTGGTCTTGCTTTTTTTATAAATGAATCAATTTAGTTTTTGTCGTTAGTTTTTTACAAATAGTGTTAAAGTTAGTATCACATGTTAATTTGTGATTGTTTTTTAATTTTTATAAAATTAATTTTTTTTGAATTTTTATTTATTTGTTGACACATGTTAATTACGTCACAATTGTGTCATGTGGTAGTAGTAATGTAATGTGACACGACAATGTAGACATAGTCTCAATTTGATTCCTATACTTGTTTTTTAGTTTCAATTTAGTCCTATTTTTTGTAAAAAGAACAATATTATTCCTATTTAAATCGAGACTCAATTTATTTTTGATATAAATCTTATGATGATATTCTTGCTAAAATTGACATTTTTATTAAATATTTCAGAAAATATTTTTAAACTAACTTTAAAATCTATATGAAATATTTAGGACAACTTACATGGGTGAATTGATAAGGAGTTAATACTTCAATCTAAGAAATTATACTACTCCACTTATTAATTTTAATTTGTTCATGTATTTTGTTATTGCATGATTTGTATTATGTTTCACATTAGATTTAAGGATTAAATATGTTTTTGGTCCATTAACTTTCAGTAAAAAAATGGAATTAGTCCCTCTTCAAAATCGTCTAATTTAGTCCTCAAACTTTACAAATGTTTGGGATTTAGTCCTTGTAACAACATTTTGTTAAGTTTATTTGACGTTTAAAACAAGTTTCAAGACAATTTCTTGGCTAACATTGAAGCGGAGATGTGTCAAGTGGGTTAAACAACTTAAATGCTCTCATGAAACACATTTAAAAGGTTAAATTAACTTAAAAAAAAAAAGTGGTTAAAAAAACTAAATTCAATTTTTGTTGAAAGTTAAGAGACAAAAAACATATTTAACCCTATATTTAATAATCACATTCAAGCTCTAACTAGCATGATTTCAAACATGTATCTAAGAATATCAGCATAAGATTTATATAAAGGACAATGTTGTATTATTTTTACAAAAATTGTGACTAAATTAAAACTATAAAACAAATGTAGGAACCAAATTGAGACTTTGTCCATGTGCCACTATCACATCACAATTCTAATGCCATGTCACACTGATCGTGCCACATGGCACAATTGTAAAGTTAAAAGCGTAAAAAAATAAAAATTAAATATATTTAAAAACCACAAATTGATACGTGGTACGAATTTGAAGATCGTTTGTAAAAAACTAATGACATTGATCAAATTGAATCACTTTTTAAAAATCATGATCAAATTGAATGAAATTAAATAAGCCATAAACAAATTGAGACAAAAAAAAAATGAAGAACCAACTTGACACTTCTTAGCAAAAGCAATGACCAATGGAATAATTAAAATTAAGGCTTCTCTTTATAATGAATGCAAAAATCAGATAAAAGGAAACATTTAGAATCAAAGTATAGTCCATAAGTGAATAAAGTATAAACTAGAATAAAATTATATTACAATGAGACAAACTGAATAACAAGTAAAGAAAGCAAATATACTGAAATGGGAATACAAATATTTTTTGCATAGCGTGCGTTGATCATCTTCCATTACCAAAGTCAATTAATTGAAGCTCTCTCGCACTATCATATCTAGTATTTTGTTGGCCACTACTGTCACCAGGTTCACAAATGCTTTGTGCCTCAGAAAGCAAGTATTGTCTCTCCTCAAAAGTGTGGCTTGAATTGGTCCAAGGGTGTTTGTTCATAAGCATCACTCCCTCCAATTCCATTGCCACTTCCTTCATGCTAGGCCTTTCCTCCCCTCTAAGTTTCAAGCACCTCGCAGCAAGAATAGCAACCTGCATAATCTCGTGTTTATTTTCTTCATCCTCATCATCAATTTGAACAACATCAAACAAATTATCCTCTTCCAAGCTACATACAAAGTGAAACGTAAGACTTCGTTTTTCTTCTGTCCTCTGAAAAGAGAAAGGCTCCTCCTTAGTTAGCAGTTCTACAAGCACTACCCCAAAGCTATACACATCACTCTTTTCAGTCAATTGGCCTGATTGCATATACTCTGGGTCTAAATACCCAAAGGTTCCTTGCACAATTGTGGCTATTTCAGTTTGGTCTTGTGGAACCAATCGTGAAGCTCCAAAGTCAGAAACTTTGACAGCGCCATTGTCATCTAAGAGTATATTCGCAGTTTTCACATCCCTATGGATGATGGGTATACTAGCTGCAGAGTGTAGATATGACAAAGCTCCAGCTGCTTCAGTGGCAATCCTTAAACATGTTTTCCAAGATACATTACCCACTTGACCTTGTTTATGCAAATAATCAAAAAGGGTGCCATTTTTAACAAATTCATATACTAATAATGGAACTTCTGTCTCTAGACAACAACCCAAAAGTTTGACTACATTTCTGTGATTAATCTGTGATAGTATAATGACCTCATTGATGAATTGCTCCACCTGGCTCGCATCCACTATTTTTGACTTCTTGATAGCAACAACTTGATTATTTGAGAGAACTCCTTTGAAAACTGTTCCAAAACCTCCTTTGCCAATGATTAAATTCTCATCAAAATTGTTGGTAGCTTTATTAAGTTGCTCAGCATTGAAAATTGTGGTGGATTGAGATGAGTCTCTTGTTGTAGAGAGTTTATGTCTTAAAATGATGCCCCCATTCTGCTGAAAGAACTTTTCCTTTAGTTTTAGGACTCTCCTTTTCTGGAGCATTAAGTAAAGCCAAGAAACCCCCACAAACAAAGCAATTAATCCTACACCTGCTCCTGTTATCAAAATAAACTCAAATGAAAATTTAGTGTCTTGTTGAAAAGGAAGAAAAACAAAACTCTAATGGTCATAATGATATGCTCACCAATGACGATCTTGGTAAATTCATCAGCTTGCTGCTTTGGCTGGCATCCTCCACCTTCGTTTGTTGCATTTCCGATCATCCCAGCAGGACATAAACATTCGAAAGAGCCAGGAGTTTCATGACAATACTCTGCTCTTGCGCAGTTGTGGGTCCCCATTTTACAATCTGGGAAGTCTACAAAAGCCAAAAATAATCGATGATTTTTTAATAATATTGATATTGGAATTATATTAATTATACTAATAAAATAAATTTTTTTTGTTAATAAATTTAATTTTAATAATAAAATAAAAAATTTGGATTTGTTTTAAAAAATTTATCAGAAATAACCTAATTTCATTAGTTTTTTTATAAATTATGAAAAAATTACAAAATTTGGATTCTCTACTTATCTTTATATATTATTTCTCTTTTGTACCTTCAAAATACATTTACTATTGATTGTGAAATTTTAAAATACCTTTAAAATATCAAAATAGTATATTTTAAATATTCAGTTGAAGACAACACAAAAATATTTAGGATAAAAAATGGATTCAAAATTACATAAATTTTCACAAATTAAAATTAAATTAAAACTACAAAAACTAACCCAGGAACAAAATGAAAAAACCAAATAAATAATTAAACATTCATATATTAAAACACTGTCTTACTCCGACCAACCCTTCTTTTCCGTTCTATTCTAATAAGATAAAAAGTACAAAAATGATGAGAAGTAAAAATATGAAAATCACCCAGGTTACATATAAATAAATTTATGAAATATAAATCAGTGTAAACATCATGAAACGCCTTTTATAAGATTAAGTTAAAGCTAAAATTCAATTCTAAAACAATACTATAATTAAATAAAATAAAATAAAAAGTCATGCATATTAAAAAGATACATTAATTCTAAAGGAAAATAGTAAAAATGGTTAAAATATCTTTTTTGTTCCAATTTTCGTCAAGGTTTTTCAAATAAATCTTAATTTTGGTTTTATGTTCAAATAGGTCACAATTTTCGTCAATTTTGTTCAATTGAGTCCTTTTTTGCTAACATCGTTTAAATCATTAACGGTCATGAACAATGACTGCCACGTGTCACTTCATGGTTTTTTTGAATTTTTTTGAATTTTTTTTGAATTTTTTTTGAATTTTTTTTTAAAAAATTAAAATGTACACGTGTCAACCCATGAGCGTGTCATGTGAATTTTAATATAAAAATTAAATTTGGTCACATCTTCGATAGGGACCAAATTGGTTAATATTAACAAAAATTTGGACCTAATTGAACAAAAATAACAAATATAGGGACCAAATTGAATATAGAACATTGACTTTGACACGTGGCACACTACTGAGTTGTGGACATTAAAAAAATTTTAAAAAAATTCAAAAAAACCATGAAGTGACACGTGACACGCTCATGGGTTGACACGTGTACATTTAAAAAAAATATTAAAAAAAAAACAAAAAAAAACAAAAAGAAAAATCACGAAGTGACACGTGACCGTCACTGTTCATGGTCGTTAATGATTTAAACGGTGTTAGTGAAAATGGACCTAATTGAACAAAATTGACGAAATTGGGAAACACAAAACCAAAATTAGGACTTATTTAAGAAAACTTGACAAAAATTGGGACAAAAAAGTATTTTAACCAAAATAAAAATAATAAGATTATAGATTATATAAATTGATAAGAAATAATTTACCTGTGCAACCTTGGGAAAGGTAAGGGTTGCCCTGAAAACCTGGTTTACATTTGCAGAGGTAGCCATTTCCAGCGGCAGAGGGTGGGTCCTCGCAAAAGCTATTATCACTTATGCATGCATACTTAGTTTTGTCCTTGGAAACGTTACAGGCAGCTTCTCCAACTCTCCAATCAACAATCATGGGAGCCTCGTCGAGCGGGACGCGATTCAAATCATCCCTGGAGAAATTGTAGCCGCCATTTTTGACGACAAACGAAACGCTGCAGCTGTTGGGATTGGAAGAGTACTTGAAATCATGAAAGGAGTAAGCTTGTATACTGATGTTATTCATTCCAGGAGGTATATCCACCTGGCAGCACCCTATGCCCGAACATTTGCCGTCACTTCCCTGCATGTTTTCCATCTTCTCTTCATTCTTGTTGTCACATCTTGTTAAGCAGCCTGTTGAGTATTTAGCTTCGTCGACGTAACTGTTGAGATACCCGTAGGTGTCGCAGCCTATACTCACGAACTTGTTTTCCGTGCTGGAAATGGTGAAGGATGCAGTTTGGAGTGTGGGTTCGTTGGCTGTTTCTCCTTTAGAAATGCTTTGTTTGCAGATAGAAGAGACGAAGAAATCCATCTCCAATTGACCTAGGAGGGTTATGTTCCGAACTGGGATTTTATCTGTGTATAGAATGGCGTTTGTGCAGCTGAGTTCCAAGTCTTCTTCCAAGAAACAGTTGTTTCCGGCGACTTTACCTACGCCAAAGGGGTACGGAATTGAAACATTTCCGCATTTGTTCAGGCAGCCGGGCAGGGCTTGGTCAACTGCTGCAGTTGCTGTTCTTGCTAACGCAATGACCAGCAGCAGCAGCATCACCACCTTCAACTCCATTGTATAGTAAACTATAAGTGTTTGCTCCTTCTTCTTCTTCTTCATCTTCTGCGAGCATCTTTATACTAACAAAAATGCCGCGGCTTCAGTTTGGGTTGAACCATTCGTCTAATGTTTTGTTTGGTTGTGCACAAGTTTATGCCGACTCAGTCAGGCAACTCTTCGTCTTGTTATTGTCTCACCGTCTGTGATAACAAAAATTCCCATGTCGTATGTAAATGGGTAATAAATGGATGGAAAATAAATTTTTAATAATTAAATATTAGCAAGTTTTCGTAGTTATATGAAATAACATTTTTTTTTTATATTTTGAAATTACCTAAAAATACCATCTCAAATAAAAAATTATCAAAACATTACCATCTTAAATAAATACTTTCAATTGATACTCATATAAAAGATAGAGAATAATTTAATTTTTACTTAGAAAGGATCGAGTGTAGCTAGAGTATTATATTATTATTTAAAATTAAAATTTTATTTATATTTTATTATGTTAAATTTTATTTAAAATAAAATAAAATTTATATTTTATTAATTTAAATTTAAGTAAAATTATTATTTAATTTCTATTTTATTTAAAACTTTTAATTTTATTTTAAAAATTTATAAGTTATATTTTTTAAACATTCACAAATATTCATAAATGCTTGTAAATTTTAAAAAATTCATAGATATTTTTTGAATTAAATATCTGACTGATAATAGATTGAATTTCTTTTAGTGAATAGCGTACCCAATCCGGTCCATCAGGATCTCTATCACTTATTGTTTTCATGTTCGTATTATTGAATATTCTATCATAACACCTTATTAGAATTAGGAAGAAAAAGAAAAAAAAGAAGAAGACAAATTTAGAGTAACTTTTGAAAAATACTTCATTCTATTTACATCACTTCATGATAGTTCTATATAATGGGACCTATACTACACGGTAGCTTGACCAAGACTTACAACCTTTTAATTAATATTCTTCTTTTTTTTGTCATGATATGTATTTTAATGAAATTTTGGAAGTCAATATTTACAGAAACGTGTGTAGAAAATAAATACGAGGAATTAAGTTATTTTAAAAATTTTTGAATACTTTTAAAATATTTATTTTTCATGATTTTGATAATTAATTAATGTTTTACTATTATATTTCAAAAGCACATAAAATGAATATATAAGAAATAACTTTTTCAAAGTGGTTTTAAAAATAAACTGATTATTCGTAGTGTATAAAAAAAGGAATAAAAATGACGGGTAATAATAAGAACAAAATATAAATATTTTTTTTCAAATATTTAAGTCAAAATTTTATTATTTATTATATATACTTCATTTAAAAAAAGTTATTGATTACTTAGAAAAGCATATCGACTATGTACTAGAAAATAAAAATTTATTTTAGTATTTTAACGTCTAACTTTTAGTTTATGTTGCTTTCAACTTGGAAATTGTTTTTTTTTCATATTTTTCTCACTCTTATAAATACTTATGAAATTTCTTGAATGATAACAAAGTGGTTGGCCTTGTAGTTTTAAAATTTGTGAAATTTTGATAAGGATCATACTTGATTTGGACAAATGAATATATATTCTTATGTTCACATAGAGAAAGAGATTTGTAGAGAAAGAGAGTTTAACACTTATTTTTCACTTAAAAGTCCGTTCTCATTAAATTCCAACTTAGCGCTTATATATTTACTTAAATGTTATCATTTTTCTTTAAACTTCAACTTACTTTGTGATAATTAATAATAATAATAATAATAATATTAATATAATAATACTATTAAAACTAATAATAAATATATTTTATTTTATATTATTTTTTCTTGGTGTATGGTCGGGTACATCCCGGCCCAATAAGACAGAAATGGTCGGGATCACCCCAGTCCAAGTATGAGGCACATTCGTTGTGGCCTAATCACTAAGGTACCTGCTTTTCACCTTTTCTCCAATACAACACAAAGGGCCCAATAAGAGTGATGGTCGGATATATCCCGGCCCCTTTTGGCCGTGTACATCCCAGCCCAATGATGTGACAGATGGCATATGGGATTATGGCACAGAGGTACAAAGGAGTAGCGCGCAATCTCAGCCAAAAAGGAAGGAGTTGATATTTGGCGAAGTACAGACAGACAAATCTCATAATGGAAAGAGCTGATCTTTGACAAAAGTACAGACGGGAAAAACCCCAAAAAGGAAATAGTCAATATTTAGAGAAGTACAAACGGGCAAATCTCATAATGGAAAGAGCTGATCTTTAACAAAGGTACAAACGAACAATCTCAGTCGATAAGGAAAGAACCAATGCGTATAATAATAACAGGTCCGTTAAAAAATTAGTATAAATTAAGGCCTAGTGAACATGTAAAGGTATGCTCTTCTCACTAAACCAATTACACCTCATATCGAATTACTTTCTAACTTGAGCGTCAGAGTGCCTGCAGGTACCCTCACCCCCGGAGTGCAGACGACAGGGAGATCCAGGAGGAGTCTAGGAAGGAAAAGGAAGAGGTTCGACACAGAGGGTTCTTGAGATCGTCTGGTTCCTCACTAAAATAGTATCGATCATGTACAATTGGCACCCACCGTGGGGCCATACTATTCTCAAGAAGGATGGTGTCGACAAGAGCAGCAGTCGATCAAAATACAGTAGCAGCGGAGATACAACGAGAGATGAACCGCTAGTTGGAGGAATTGAGACGCAATAATGAAGAAGAGATAAATGCCCTGAGAGAGGAAAACCAGCGGATGCGAAGGAAAATTGAGCAAAATTCCCAACAAAGGGAAGAATCTCACAATAATGGAGAAGGAGAGGGCGGCACAGGACGAGATGAATCCAGGGTACAGACCACCACCAACCAAACAGGCGCGAGACCCAGAACAGTAGACGCCACCCCTTCGTGGACAGGATCATGGAGTTAGAACTTCCTGCACGCTGGAAAGGATTGACTATGAGCCAGTACTGTGACACTACTGATCTAGAAGAGCACGTGGACATATTCACCACGCAAGCAGGGTTGTACACTTCAGATGACGCAATTCTTTGTCGTGTGTTTCCAACGTCCCTGAAGGGTCCTGCACTCAACTGGTTCACACAATTACCACCTAACTCTATTAATTGTTTCGATACGTTGGTCACTCGTTTCGGCATTCAGTTCGCCACCAGTAAGCCACACCATCTCACTTCTCTGGCGTTAGTAAATATACGACAGGAGAAGGGAGAATCTTTGCAGGAGTTTATGGAGCGCTTCGGGAAGATATTATTAAATATCTCTAATCTAAATCCTGAGGTCGCCATGCACCACCTTGTAACAGCGTTGAAGCCTGGCCTGTTCGTTGACAGTTTGTGCAAGAAGCCCGTGAGCAATCTGGACGAGCTTCGAACTAGGGCAACCAAATTTATGCAGATGGAAGAATTAAAGGAGTTTCGCAGTACGACCCAATCAGACACTCGGGAAAAGAAATACATTGATAGAGAAAGGGTGTTAGCGCCGTGACCTGACAGTAGGTTCAAGGACTCTAGACAACAAAAGTACAACAGGTACACACCCCTCGTGTCTAACAGAGCCACTATGTCCGCGAAGAAAAAGTACGTCCGAGCAATCCAAAATGTCAATGTCATATCTACATGTCACCGGCGGCACATGTCACCCATCGCATTCTGTGATGATGATTTTCAAGCCATTGATCCCCAACACGATGACCCAATGGTGATCTCAGTGAAGATTGAAGACTTTGCAATAAGTAAAACCTTGGTAGACCAGGGTAGTTCAGTGGATATCTTGTACTGGGGCACTTTCAAAAGGTTAAGAATTTCGGAAGTAGAAATCCAACAATACTCGGAGTCGATCATGGGCTTCTCAGGGGAGCGAGTGAATACAATGGGCTACATTGATTTGTTCACCAAATTCGGAGCAGGGAGAATGACGCGAATGGTAAAAATTCGATACCTTATTGTTGACGCTCACACCTCTTATAATATTTTGCTAGGGAGACCTTCGTTGAACATGCTTGGTACGGTGATATCCACATATCACTTAGCTATAAAATTTCCGTCAACTTCGGGAGACATAGTCACTGTACATGTATACCAGCCAACTACGCGCAGAGGCTACGCATACAGCCTGAGAAAAAGACCCATACACCAAGTTGAGAGCCCAGCACCGCTACAATACCAAAATCAAACCCAAGTCTTTTCACCAGGGAAATCTAGTTGAAAACATGTGGGGAAGTTCTCGCCCAATTGGGAATAGGGTCATTCCGTGTCAAGGAAGTTGTGCATAAATGCGCATACAAATGGGAACACCTATCAGGTGTCTCTATTCCAACAACCTGGAACGCCTCACATCTGAATAGGGTTTTGGTCAAGAAGGTTTTAATGAGGCATCATAGCAATAAATAAAGCATAATTTTTCATTATTATTACTCTACGCATACATTTTCCATCGCTAAAGCACGCACACATTTAAATCAAGTGCATCAATCAAATACTTTTTTAGCATTCTCTCTATGGGAAAGGAAGCTTCATCAAACTAGATGATCCCCCCATATCTATATCAATGGGAAAGGAAGCTTCATCAAACCAGATGATCCCCCCATATCTTAATCAATGAGAAAGGAAGCTTCATCGCCCTATATGATCCCCTCATATCTGTATCAATGTGAAAGGAAGCTTCATCGCCCTAGATGATCCCCCCATATTGATAAAATAAATACGACAAAGATGACACATAACAACACACAAAAGCGGACTTACTAACCTAGTAGGGCAAGAGGCCAACCAGGAATGGCCGGGTACATCTCGGCCAAGACACATGTTGGCAGCCTCACAACCACATCCCAGCCAAGAATGGTCGGGTACATCCCGTCCAGCAATGGCCAGGTACATCTCGGCCAACCACACTCTTTCTTTCCTTCATACTCGATTTTACACATTTCAGCCTCTTGTTTCACTTTGTTCACTACGAGACTGGGGGGCTGGTGTTGGTGTATGGCCGGGTACATCCCGGCCCAATAAGACAAAAATGGTTGGGATCACCCCGGCACAAGTATGAGGCACATTCGTTGTGGCCCAATCACTAGGGTACCTGCTTTTCACCTTTTCTCCAACACAACACAGAGGGCCCAATAAGAGTGATGGCCGGATATATCACGGCCCCTTTTGGCCGTGTACATCCCAGCCCAATGATGTGACAAATGGAATATGGGATTATGGCACAGAGGTACAGAGGAGTAGCGCGCAATCTCAGCCAAAAATGAAGGAGTTGATATTTGGCGATGTACAGACGGGCAAACCCCAAAAAGGAAGGAGTTGATATTTGGCGAAGTACAGACGAGCAAACCCCAAAAAGGAAGGAGTTAATATTTGGCGAAGTACAGACGAGCAAACCCCCCCAAAAAGGAAGGAGTTGATATTTGAGAAGTACAGATGGGCAAACCCCAAAAAGGAAGGAGTTGATATTTGGCGAAGTACAGACGGGAAAAACCCCAAAAAGGAAAGAGTCGATATTTAGAGAAGTACAAACGGGCAAATCTCATAATGGAAAGAGTTGATCTTTGACAAAAGTACAGACAGACAAATCTCAGAATGGAAAGAGCTGATCTTTGACAAAAGTACAGACGAACAAATCTCAGAATGGAAAGAGCTGATCTTTAACAAAGGCACAAACGGACAATCTTAGTCAATAAGGAAAGAACCAATGCGTACAACCTCAGTCGGAAAGGGAAAGAATTGATCCTCGAATACAAACAACCCGCAAATAATAATAACAGGTCCGTTAAGAAATTAGTATAAATTAAGGCCTAGTGAAAACGTAAAGGTATGCTCTTCTCACTGAACTAATTACACCTCATATCGAATTACTTTCTGACTTGAGCGTCAGAGTGCCTGCAGGTACCCCCGCCCCCGGAATGCAGACGACAGGGAGATCCAAGAGGAGTCCAGGGAGGAACAGGAGAAGGTTCGACACAGAAGGTTCTTGAGATCGTCTGGTTCCGCACTAAAATAGTATCGATCAGGTACAATTTTAACCATAGGGATACAACTATAATTTAATAAGTTTATTATTAAAATATATTTTTTTATTCATTACATCCATCAAATTATTCTAACACTTTACTTTCAATTTTTTTTCACTTCTACCTCTCTATATGGATGACAATTAAATTTGTCTTTGTAAATATTATCTAAACTCGTTTTCATTATATTATATTATATATATATATATATATATATATATATATATATATATATATATATATATATGGGTATAGATATGAATATGAATCTTCATGTAAAAAAAAATCATGAATTGATATTTCAGTTTTCCGCACGATAAAAAATTAAGAACGGAAATTACTTATTTCATCCCTCCGAATATAACCACTTTTAGTTTTATTTCATTTTCTTTATATTTTATTAAGTAACTCAAATTAATTTCATTTTGACACTTTCTTTCCTTTTAAGTTTGTTGACAATTAAACAAATTATTAGAAGTCACATATATATATTTGAAAAAAATATAAAAAAGAAGTGTGCACTTCGAGGTAGATAGATGTGCAACAATAATCCTGATAATTCACACTTAGGGATACATGCAGCAATTATGGAGTTAGTTGAGAAATTGTGTTACCCAGCCATGCAACCTGTTTCGCTTTTTTATGTGATAAACAACATTAAATATGTGTTTCATATACTAAATATTAAAGTGGTTGATTAAACAAAAATATATAATAAATAACTAAGAATAAAATGATTATATAAGAGCGTTTGGCTGTTCTTTAAAGAGTATTTGACCAAACATATACAATAATATATTAATTAATTTTCTTCCATCATTTCTTATCCTCTCCAAGGTTGTAAAATAGAGTATGTTGTGAAGTGATAGTTAACTTAGTTAACTCTCACTTCTTAATAGGTGTTTAAGGAATTGAGTTAGGTCTATTTAGCTATTTATAATAAATGTCACCATTGGAGCACGACATTGTTACTTTCAAATCACAAAATGTCATGTTTCTCATCTTTTTAACCTTCTGTCCTTTCTCTTCTCTTCTTACACAACCCATTTTTTACAATGTTAGGAATCCAAGTGTGAGTCTAAGTTCCACATTGACCAGAAATGAGAAAGTAGAGCACTATATAAGAATAAAGACTCATAAACCTATTGCCTTAAGGTTTTTGGTTGAGAGTGGTGTCAGTGTCTTATGTGGTTAGGCTTTCATTGGTGTTGTTCTCTCCAGTAAAACTCCCTCTGTAAAACCTGACAACACTATTATATAGTCACTGTTTTTGTTAATTATATTTTTATTCAATATTTAAGTAGATTATTTATATCATAATTATAATGGGGAAGTAAAGTAAGGTTACATAGAATATTTTAAGATAAAAAATTTAATATATTGATTTGTCTTTTAAAAAAAAGATCTTAATCGCGACATTTAATACATTCATTTTCATTAAACATGTTAAATCGATTAACTAATTCATTATAATAAAAAAAATCAATGATTTTTTATTTTATTTTCAACATTAATTAAACGTCTGAAATTTATAATTTTTCTTAACCTTTAAACATTACGACACCATATTTTCTCTAAGATTAAATTGAATTAATTTAATTAAACACTTGAATTTGATAAATTCCTTTCGCAAAATTATAGTGTGGTATCCCACACTGCTGTGGTGTCAAGTGATTATGCATAAAAACAGTGATCGATGCCTCAGTTATTTGTTTTAAATAAATGATTACTCGCACTTGAATGAAATAAATGTTAGTGTAGTATGAGCGCAAAGATAAAAGCATTTAAAAGAAGGAAAATTAATTTTCTTAAAAGAAGAAGCAAAATGTGCATTGTAATAAATTAATTTTCTCCGCCGACCGATTTGTTTGAGGTTGGAGATGGCCTACGTTATTTCTACTATTTATTTTTTAAAATAGACTCTCATTATTCGAAATACTCGTTGGATGAGACTCTTATTTTTCAAAGACAGTCAAAATTTTATTATTTATTATATATACTTTATTTTTAAAAAAAACTATTGATTACCTAGAAAAACATATCTACTGTGTCTTAGAAAATAGAAATGTATTTTAGTGTTTTAAGGTCTAATAATTTTTAGTTTATGTTAATTTTAACTTGGAAATTGATTTTTTTTTCGTATTTTTCTCAGTCTTGTAAATATTTAGGAAATTTCTTGAATGATTACAAACTGGTTGATCACTTAGTTTGAAGTATAGATAAATTTAAGGGAGGATGAAAGTCCTCACATAGATGAAGAGATCCTCAAAAAAAGATACATGAGCACTTATGCTTTATTTAAATATCCATCAATTTTTTTTAAATTCCAATTTAACACTTATGCTCTTACTTATGTTGTCACTTTTTTTTTTAATTCCAACTTACCTTGTGATAATTAATAATAATAAAAATTATTATTATTATTATTAATTATAACAATAATAACAACTTTATTAATAATAATAGTTATTATTATAATAATATTATTATTAATATCAATACTTAAACTAATAGTAATAGTAATAAGTATATTTTATTTTATATTAATTTTAAGCATAAAAAGTAAACTATAATTTAACTAGTTTACCTATTAAAACATTTTTTTATCGGTTACATTCATCAAATTATTCTAAAACTTTACTTTTAAAACTTTTATCTATTCATCCTTAAAATAAACAATATTATTTTCCTTTCTCACTCTCCTCTCAAATTTTCATTCATCCATTTTCTTTCAAATTCCTGATCGGAAAGAATGAGCTTTCTTCTGCCATATTATGGCCCTAGTAAGTTTTTTCTTTTTATGTTTTTGTAATCTTTTATTTACTATCTCCTATATCATTTTTTAAATGTTTGAGTTAGAAATTAAATCATAAGAAAATATTTTAATTATTAAAATAATTAAATTACAGGAATAATTTTGCATTATAAGAATAATAATGTAAAAGTAGGGATTCTGTATATTAATTGCATATACTCTCTTGTATATTTTTTTTTTCTTCCAATAAAATACATTGCAGAATTCATTTTATTTGTTTCCTTCATCGTCTGTCTTCTATAAAAAAAATATTTTTTAATTTATCATTTTGAAAATTGAAATTAATATTTATTGTATGCTTAAATTAATTATACCAAAATTTAAAAGTTAATTATGATAATAAAGGGGGAAAAGTGTAACCATACATAAATAAATATTACAATTATAAAATTTAAAGTAGCTTTAAAAGAATAACATTTAAAGTAGCTTTGAAATAATAGATTAATTTAGACTGACTTAAATAAAAAATTGAATGATCGATGTTACACTTCACCTACATGTTAGCTTGACCAAGACTTATTAAAACTACTTAACCAATATTTAAAATTATTGTTTTGTCCTGATATGTACTTTAATGAAATTTTGACAGTGAATAACTACTGCAAAAATAAATAAGAGCAATTGAGTTGCTTTTAAAAAATTTTAAATACTTTTAAATTTTTTTTTTATGATTTTGATAATTAATTAATCGTTGACTATTATATTTCAAGAACACAACAAATGAATATAAGAACTAACTTTGTCAAAGTTATTTTTAAAATAAACTGATTATTCGTAGTGTGAAAGAGAAGGAATGAAAATGAGTAATAATAATAAGAACAAAATATAAACATTTTTTTTCAAAAAATTAAAATCAAAATATTTTATTATTTATTATATACTCAATTCAAAGAATAAATTTACTGATGAGAATAACATGTTGGCTATATATTAGAAAAATTAAATTTATTTTGAGTGTTTTAGAATATAACTTTTAATTCATGTTAATTTTAACTTGGGAATTGAATTTTTTTTTTTTCATATTTTTCTCACTCTTATAAATGATTACGAACTTGATGACCTAGACCTAGAAGAAGTTTCTGCAGCCATGTTCTTGACCTCCTAGTTTTTTTTTTTTTACTTTTATTTACTATCTCCCATCATTTTTAAAAACGTCTGTTTTTTATAAAAAATAACTAATTTATTATTTTCAAAGTTGAAATAATATTATTTTTAATTGTAAGCCTAATTTAATTGATATCAAAAGAAAAAAGTTAATTGTGATAATAAAGGGAAAAATGTAATGATACACAAATACAAAATAAAATTAGAAAATTTCAAGTTGTAAGGCTCATTAAAAATCCTTTACTCTTTTTCTGCCATAAAGTAAAGGGGTTGCCCTTGTAAGTGGGCCTAGGACCAGTCCAACAGATAAAACCCCTAGGTCTGCCTTAAACCTAACACTTCTCCTCTTTTCAGAAAATTGTTCCTTGTCCTAGAGCCGCAGCCGCCTCTCAATCTCTGCTAGGGTTTGGTACCACCGCAAGCACGCAAGTTCGAACCAGCTCTCTTCCTCTACGTAAGTATCCTTTCCATCTGTGCTCTTAGTTCTGCTACTGTTACGCTGGGTAACTCATTTCCCCTATTTCTCATTTCTTTCCAGCACCTTGAGTCGCTCCTTGAGTTGCCGTTCTCCGATGTTTAGGGTCGGGGTCTCGTGCTAGCCATTTCCAGGTAGGGAAGCTAAGACCTTGCTCATATGTCCCGTTTTTCCTCGTTGTTTGGCTGTTGTTTCGAGTTTGTGTGGTTGGTTTGATGTTATTGTTAGGACTTTGGCAAGTGTACCAAGTCGCGCAAGTAGTAACCGGTAAGACCGAGATATCGTTTCCCAAGAGACTCGTGTATACTAAATAATTGTGTAATTAGTGACTAATTTAAACTAATGAATAAATTCATAATTTGGGTTTTTGTATGCAAGAAAGTAAATATTTCATAAACAAGTAAAATTGAACTTGGATATTTGAAGACTCTAGAAAATGGTAAAGACTAGAAATGCAATGGATTGATATTGTTGGAGTTAGACTTCACCTACTTCACTCTCATGTATATTAAGCAATAAAACTCTTCTCCATTAATTACTAATGTCAACCCACAAGTTTAC
>Ga0214544_1008103_pt1 | contig 17856 bp, 11 predicted proteins | sample CNSS3metaG_FD_160074 | JGI IMG/M metagenome (GOLD analysis project Ga0214544, IMG submission 160074) | Root nodule microbial communities from cowpea collected in UCLA plant growth center, Los Angeles, California, USA - CNSS3 | ecosystem: Host-associated > Plants > Roots > Nodule | place: USA... | reverse complement strand
ATAAAAAAAAAAAAAAATATAATATATATATATATATATATATATATATATATATATATATATATATATATATATATATATATATATATATATATGTTTGTGTACAAGAACATGGTATTTTTCTTTTTTATATGTTTATTTTGTTAATGATCTTGTAGGAAGACGTGCAACATTTAAAGAATCTTGGAATAAATTCTTACAGAATGTCCATCTCATGGAGTAGAGTCTTACCAGGTAAACTTTGAAAACCAAAGTAATATATGTGAGTAACAACACTTACATATTTTTCAACTACGAAATATAGATGGAACCATAAAAGGAGGTGTAAATCAAGAGGGTGTTGATTTCTACAACCATTTGATCGATGAATTACTTGCAAATGGTATGGTGTAAATTAGTATTTTTTTTTCAAATAAGTAAAATTAGAGAAAATTTTTCTAAAATTACACAAAAAAAAAAGTTTTTAATGTGCTTAACTTGATATATTAATTAAATGTAGGCATTACTCCTTTTGTGACTATCCTACACTTTGACTATCCTCTTGCCATTCAGGAAAAACTTCATGGGTTTTTGAATAGCTCCATTGTGTAAGAACTTTCTTCATGGTGCTTTCATGAATTTGATTAAACTACAAGCATTATGATTATTATAACAATGAAAATTTTCAGGAATTATTACAAGGATTTTTGTGAACTCCTTTTCAAAACATATGGAGATCGAGTTAAGCACTGGACTACAATGAATGAGCCACAAATCGTAGGTTTAATTACTTACATGCATGGTTTTGACAATGATGATCCTGAACCATGCCAAGCTACCAATCTCTGCAAACAAGCTTATACTGTCGTTCATAACTACATCCTTTGCCATGCTGCAGCAGTGAAGCTATACAGACAAAATTTCCAAGTACATTATCTTTTGTGTCTTCATTGCCTCAAAAACATGTGTATAGTTTAATTTTAAGTTGCTATCACATATTCAATTACATCTGGGTGCATTATATACATAACCAATATCTTTTACTAATGCTAAATTAATCAAACTCTTCTAATAATAAAAACTCAGTTATGTAATGGTTGTAAACAATATTTGACATTATCAAATACCAAAACCAGACTAAGAAGCAAACTTTATATTTAACTCAATCCCACAAAATCAACTTGTAAATTGAAGTTTGCACCCAGTTATATATTATAATTTTTTCTTATTTATAATCGGTATGCGATTTTCAACAACCAGACTAGGTTATTATTTGTATGAATTTTGAAGAAAAACAAGTTATTCTATAGTAAACATTTGTTACATGATGAAGGCAACACAAAGAGGAGAAATTGGAATTGTTATTGGAACTGAAAGTTTTGAACCCTACAGCTCAAAAGGCGAAGATGTGGCTGCTGCCGAAAGACTTACAGATTTCTTTATTGGATGGTTAGTTTTGTTAATTAAGCTTCCACAAAATCACACCCCTTATGCTTGTTTGGTTTAATATTTTAACTATTGATGTATGAACAAAGTTGTTGTGCATTTCAAAAAACAGGATTTTAGACCCAGTAGTCTATGGAGATTATCCAAAAATCATGAGAGAGTTAGTGGGGAATAGATTACCCAATTTCACAGAAGATGAGAAAAACATGGTTGCAGGAAGCACAGATTTCATTGGAATCAATTATTACACTTCTCATTTTGCTAAGCATGAAACAAACAAAACAAATATGTCTTTAATAGACAATTATGATGCCTTGGGAAAATCAGAAGGTGAGTTTTTTTTTTTCTTTCTTTCTAAATTCAACTAATTGGATTACAAAGAGACAATGATGGATCAAATCATTAATTTTTCTTTTTTCTTTTTTTTTTCTCTCTATAGAATTCAATGCAGAAGGAAAAACCCTTGGTTACTTGGTGAGAATCATTTCAGAAAAGTGTTGTAGGTTAATAATAAAACTTTTTTTTTTCTTTACATTTTTCAATGTTCGTATTTTGCAGGATAAGTATAGTGGTAATTTTGTCTATCCCCAAGGATTATATAACATTTTACAACACATCAAGAACAAGTACCAGAATCCCAAGATCTACATAACTGAGAATGGTTTGTGAAACATAATGATTCATTATTTTCACATTAAATATCCATGATTTCGAATAAAAAGACATTGATCTACCTTTGTCTTCCTTCATATAGGTATTCCTTCAATTAACATCACAAATCCATTAATAGACATACATCGGATCAAATATTTAGCTACACACTTAAACTATACCAAAGCAGCAATTGAGTAAGTTATCTATCTTAAACTTTTTGTGGATATATATAACTACTTAATGTTATAAGTTTATTAAACAATACCAACTATTTTTTTTATAATAAAAATTTTTATATAAATATATATATATATATATATATATATATATATATATATATATATATATATAAAAGTGAGGTGAGTTAATTTTGTTTTATATTTTTCCTTTTGTTATGGTGTCTATTTTTATTTAATGAGAGAAAACTGAATAAAGAAACATAATGTTAGGAACTTGTCAAAGTTGATAAATATGTTTTTGATTTAATGTAGAGAATATAGAATTATAATTATAAGTTCAAAACTTAACTGAGTGAATCTTAATAGTTTTTTTTTATTAAGTTGATTTTTTAATTAATAAGTTATATAATCATTTACTTTCAAAAGGTCAAATTCATTGAACATTTATTAAGTTGAAAATAAATGTTTAAAGGCAACCAAATATTTAAATGTAATGTTTCAAATAAGGTGATTTTACTTACAATTCCTTGAACGAATGAATCTGTTGTATTTTGTAAAGTGGACACTAATGTTCATGTTTTGAAATTTTTTTACCAATAGCAACGGTGTAAGAGTTGGTGGTTATTTCGTGTGGGCTGCATTTGATACCTTTGAATTCAGAGCTGGGTTTTCCAGAAATTGGGGAATTATTCATGTTGATTTCAACCATAATCTCACGCGTTGCACAACAGTTGCTGGTATATGGTACAAGAGATTCTTGAATCATGTCATTCCACGCTAAACATTCTTAAATTTCACTCAAAAAGAGGAAATTGGGTAGAATAAAAGAGAATCAAGTAAAGATTCCCGTTGATGTTAATTTTACTTTTATAGCTCTTTTTCTTCCACTCTCTGTGCTCTTTATCCGAAATGTAGATTTTGTGTTACATTATAAACATTAGTTTTCCAATAACTTTTTTTTCCACTGGTTTCATCCAACTCAAATACAACGAAGTATGACATAAAGAGATATCAAAGTTTACTTTGATTTCCTTATGCTCAAGGTTGCTTTTGTAAAAACCTAAGTTTGGGTAAGCTAAAATTATTCCATCATACAATACTTAATGGAAAAGACACCTCTCATGAAAACATGAAAATGTTATTTTTATATCTAACTTTTAACGGGGATGAGAGACTAGTATATTATAATATTTAAAACTGAAAAATAATTTTTAATTTAAAGGACAAACCAAAATCATCCAAACTTAAAAAGGCAAAAAAAAAAAAAAAATCATATTTCAGCCTTAAAAATTTGATTAGCCTTTAACAATAACCGGACGAGACCTGTGCGTATGCACAGTTTTTTTTGTTTTTTTGTTATTATTGTTATAGGTATTTTGTTTAAATATTATATATTATGTTTGTTAAAAATTAAATTAAACTTTTGTTATTATTGATATAATTTATGTGAATTTGTAAATATATCATTTAGATTTTAGCTAATTATGACAATTTGCTTCATTTTCTAATTATTCAAGATCATTGGTTATGTTCATTATATATTGATACAATCCATAGTTACACAATACATAGTTTATAGTTATACTTAATTTATATTGAAATATTAAAATGATTACATTTGAGAATAAATCTGAAGAGTGTGATTTTGACGACAAGGTATAATAATCAAGTGTCTTGTGAACTTTTGTTCCGTGCATATGTACATTGACTTATATATTATATTAAAATGAAATGCATATGTACACATTATTGTTAAAATAAAATATAGGAATATTGAGAACTTTGGTGTCGTGCAAAAGTAATGTCCACACATAAATAATTAACTTTAAAAAAAATGCAAACATAATGTAAGATTGATGTTAACATTTTTAAACAAAAATAAATGCAGGTATTGTTATAATGTAGACATTAAATTTATAATAACTAATTCTTGATGGGTACACACATTTTCTTTTATTTTTGTTTAAAATGTATAGAGTTATATATTATATTGAAATGAAATGCATATGTACATATTTTTGTTAAAATAAAATATAGGAATATTGAGAACTTTGGTCTCGTGCAAAAGTAATGTCCACACATGAATAATCAACTTAAACAAAAATGCAAAGATAATGTAAGATTCATGTTAACATTTTTAAACGAAAATAAATGCAGGTATTGTTATCAATGTAGACATTAAATTTATAATAACTAATTCTTGATGGGTACACACATTTTCTTTTATTTTTGTTTAAAATGTACATTGAGTTATATATTATATTGAAATGAAATGCATATGTACATATTATTGTTAAAATAAAATATAGGAGTATTGAGAACTTTGGTCTCGTGTAAAAGTAATGTCCACACATAAATAATCAACTTAAACAAAAATGCGAACATAATGTAAGATTCATGTTAACATTTTTAAACGAAAATAAATGCAGGTATTATTATCAATGTAGACATTAAATTTATAATAACTAATTCTTGATAGGTACACACATTTTATTTTGTTTTTGTTTAAAATGTACATTGAGTTATATATTATATTGAAATGAAATGAAATGCATATGTACATATTATTGTTAAAATAAAATATAGGAGTATTGAGAACTTTAGTCTCGTGTAAAAGTAATGTCCACACATAAATAATCAACTTAAACAAAAATGCGAACATAATGTAAGATTCATGTTAACATTTTTAAACAAAAATAAATGCAGGTATTATTATCAATGTAGACATTAAATTTATAATAACTAATTCTTGATGGGTACACACATTTTATTTTGTTCTTGTTTAAAATGTACATTGAGTTATATATTATATTGAAATGAAATGAAATGCATATGTACATATTTTTGTTAAAATAAAATATAGGAATATTGAGAACTTTGGTCTCTGTGCAAAGTGTGTTGAAGATGAAACAATAAATGGAGCAGTTGAAATATGTGGACCAGTTGAATGATGATTATCTTGAGCAGTGCAAATAATAATGAAAAAATATTTATACAAACGTGCACCATATTCGGATATCAAGAGATATTAATGAATTACTTCAATAGTTGAATCCTAATCAATTGAATCATCAGAACGTTTATTTCAAGTAGTTCAAATTAATGGAGCAATTCAATTATCTAGACCATTGGTGCAATGATGATTATCTGAAGCAATGCAAATAATAATTACAAAAATTTATACAAACATTTATTTTGATTTCGTATTCAATATTTAGATGTTATTCAAATATATTAAAAAAAAATTCATTGGAAGTTGTGCAGAGTTTCTTAAGCAGTGATGAATTTAGATTTTCAATGTAGTGATAAATTTAGATGTTCATTGGAAGTTGTGTGGGGTTTTATTGAACGTAAGATTTATTAATAGAGTAAGTTATTGCATTAAATGGTCTTAAATAGTAATTTATGTTTCTCATGCTATTAAATGGTCTTAAATAGTAATTTATGTTTCCCATGCTATTAAATGGTTTTGGATAGTAATTAATGTTTCACATGCTATTAAATGGTCTTAAATAGTAATCTATGTTTCCCAATGCTGCTGATTTGAAGAGACCGAAACATCCAGAGGTTTCATTAAAGAAATTTTACCATCTAGTTATATTAAATGGTCTTAAATAGTAATTTATGTTTCCCATGCTATTAAAAATATTGACATAGAAAATATATCTACTATATAAAAATGTAATAAAAATAATTAATTACATTTTTAGTATTAGAATAAATAATAACATATAACATAAAATTACAAAAATTAGAAAATTTTGTTGAAGGTACTAAAATTGACATTTTGAAAAAAACTAAAAGTAAAAATTTTGTAACATGTCACTAAAAAAGGAATGGGTTGAAAGGTTATCTCCCATTTACCTTTTTTTTTTCGAAAAGACCAATAAACAAAAAATTTGATCATGGAAACCTTTTAAAGATGAAAAAAAGTAGTAGTTAAATTAGGAAAAATACAATAACATGACAATACTCGCCAAATATAACTCTTACTAAATAAAAATTGAATCACATAATTTTTATATTTAATTTATTAGGACTCAACAACATATAACTTTTTATTAAATAAAAATTGAATTACGTGTAACTTTTATATTTGGTTTAGTAATAGTTAGCAATATCATTTAATTGAACAATGTAAAATTTTTGAATGGTTAGTTAATGGCTTTGTAACCCAACATGACCAAATAGTGTAGACTTTGATCTTTATTACTTGACCATTTTAATATAAAACTTAATATAATATCATATTAAAGTCCAAAAATTCATCTGACTTCATCGAAATCTTTGACTTTTAGGATGATTAGTTCAAATACAACATCAAAGTCTATATCAAGTGATAAAAAGTTAGATCTTTCCTCCCTTTGTTCTTTTAATGAAAAGATAAATTTCAGCATAAAAAATCTGGATTATACATTGGTCATTTAAAGCCCCAAAAAGGAAAATGATAGATAAAGAACTATTCATAAACTTCACCTAATAGATTAAGCATTTGGGAGTGTTAATTTTTAAGACAAAAATAACAAATACCATGACATGGTCATAATAGTTAAACAACAGAAACATTGTTAATAAATATATATATATATATATATATATATATATATATATATATATATATATATATATATATATATAATCCCAACAATAAACATGCATAACAACAAAGTAGAAACATGTTTTACGTAATTTTAGGTTTATTCACTATAAGTGGTGGCTTTTCTAAAAGATCATCCTATTGTTGAATGTCTTTTGGATTATCATCATGTGCTATAGTATTTTCTTGTATAGGTGTGATGGTATAAGATTTTTTTGTTCAACACAACATGTCCATCAAGATCAAGCCAGTTACATAGCCAAAAATGGCATTCATCTACATTTTCACTTCCAACAGTCAAAACACACTCATTAGTAACACATAAAACGAAGTCTAAAAGATGAAAGTTACAATCTAAAGACAAATAAGTTCAATTGAATAAAAAGGATTTTACCATTAAAAAGAACAAAAAATCACCTGCAATGAGCTTGTCACACTCTTTGATTAAATTAGCAAATCTTGAGTTGGTTAGAGACAATGAAGCAGTCTCTAGAGCAACCTTGGCAGTATGATACTCCTCAAGCTTCATGCATGTAATACTGAAATTGAAACAAAATATCAAAATTAAATCAAGTAAATAAAGCTTTTGTTGACCAATAGAAAATATTTTTAGTTGTTCTATATTTAAGAGAAAATCAAGTACTTATGAGAAAATGATATCAAAATGATATTTAAGAGAAAGTTATAAATCATTTTATGAAATTTTGTAGCCATGTTGCAAGATCAAAGGACTGAAAACAATTAGGATTAACCCCAATGTGATAGCAATAACTTGATTCCAAAGAAGCTATTTCATAAATCATCTTTCTTGGTCCATCCAACAATTTTCACCCTGGCTAATGTGTGTTACAAAATATGAGTACATGAATGTTTTATTCACATTCATGTTTTGTTGAAAGTTGTAGTTTCCATTCTTTTTACAATTTGAACATATTTGAAAAACAAAGGTCATACCAATCATTACATATTCAGGTGCAACATAACCATTTGTAGCCATTACATATTCAGCATATCTTTCAACTCTAGCAATTCTTGGAATACCTTCAAGCATGAATATAACAGTTAAATGAAAGGAGAACATAATATCAAAAGAGTGTACATTGTTAGAACAAAAAAAGTGCTTGTTTTTAACAAATAACTGCATATATATAACATTAATTCACCTTCAAAACTTTTGTCCAAGCTGTCAATCATCTTAAGCAGCTTATCAAAATGAGCCTTGTAGTATTATACATTCTTAAATTACTATTAATAAAATAATAGAATAAAAGAAAGATGCATAATCAAATATTAACTTCTCTGCAATTAAATGCATACCAGTTACCACCAGAAAGTTAACAATTAAAGGAAAAATGTTAAGGAATCAATATCTTTAGAAGCCACGACATAAAGCTATATAGCATTCAACATAGTTTATATAGAAAAATTATATTAAAGGAAATGTTGCCAATTAATTTGAAGGATTTAGTTGATAAAATTCTTTGAAAGGTGCCTGTAGAACAAAAAAATTATTCAAATGGGAAAAACACAGAATAATGATAAAAACATTGGTTTTCATGACAATAACTAAAATTAAAAAACACAAATTGCAACAAACTTTCAACCAAAATCCCCATCAGAATAGCCCCACCTTAAATTTTGTCATTGCATAGCCATCGCCAACCACTTGAAACAAACACAACACGTTACCACATGAACCATGTTATTCATGAAAGGTAGAAAATGTTTATCAGATAAAAGAAAAGAAGGAGGTTCATTAAAACTTTAATTCCTATTTCTTCATAAACAAAGTATTTCCTTTTACTAAAACTTAAAGTACTTTTACTTCGTCAAACATGAAGAACTGCCAAATAAACTAACCTTACACTTAATAAGCTCTTCCAAAAGATGTTTCCTCCAAACAAATTGTGACCTAAAACATTCATCGTTTCAACTAAACTAACAATGTCATACCACCATACAAATCCTAGTAAAACAAAATAATTTATTGTAGAAGTTTCATAAGCACAAATTGTATTATTAAGAAGTTAGCACATTAGCTCCTAGATGAATATAAAACTATAAAGTCCAGGTAAAGGAAAAAATGTAAATACGTTACAAAGACATTGTTAAAAAAAATTATATTAAAATATTTTGTAACTATATAATTCAAAAAGGATGCAAGAAACATAATTTACATTCAAAGATAGTTAGTTTTTTAGCTCCTACCTTTTGCTTCGGTCTTCTTGAAACTCAAACTTATAGAAGAAGGTTAGTATAAACACTGCAAAAAAGAAAAGTCATAGTAAAAACAATAATGTAAATATATTATTGAGATATTATCAAAATAAACCTTTGGTAGAAGTTTTAGAAACAAAAATTGTATAATAAGGATGTTATCACATTAGCACTCGAATGAACGTTGCAAATCCAAATACAAATCCAAATTGGGAAGAACGAAGAATACACCACAACCAACATTCACATTTAAATGTTCGATAAAATAAATTCCTAAGACTGAAACTTACAAAAATCAGTGGTTGATATTGATTCCATTTATCTCCTTGTCTACCTGTTATAAAATGTAGAAGTGGTGATTTAAATTTGAAATAAGCAGGATCAAACTTTTATAAGAAAACAAACGACAAACCTTAAATTGTTACCTCCAAACTTATATGATGACATTTAAGCAAATTAATGGTAGTATCAAGCTATCTATTAATAGTTCTCAAGAAATAAAAGGTATCTTGAATCATCAAACCTTTAGAACTGGTTCGCCTTTGTTGGGGTTTGCAGATTACTTCGCCACTGTTTGTTGATGTGCATGTGCAACTCGTCCGGCTGCAAATTTCTTAAATTTTTCTTGTCTGCAATTCCAATTAACACACACAAATTGGTCCAGTTACTTTACTTATGTAATCACTAACCCATAGAAGAGCTTTATTTAGGGTTAACCATTGAAAACTCTTCAACATGGAGCATTTTTAGGGTTAAGGGTAATGTTATTCAGCAAATCCAGATAAATAAGACCAAAACAAAAATATCATGAACTCATTTAGGCAATCCTATATTTCACCTTCTAACATGTGTAGTGGTTGGAGCAAGATCTGACATTGACACTAAAGGACAATGGAGGTGAAACTGAAGGAGTCTTAGTCCGACAAAGGTCTAGTAGTGGGTGATTTAGGGATGGAGTCGACTGTGGTAGAGGATGAGTGAACATGGTGGTTGCGTGGTGAAGTTGTCGTCTAGGTTGACCGTGGAGGCTCCTCGGACTCTCACCGACATTTGAGTGAAACGATGGATGAAAGGATCGAGAGGAGGTTTTCTCCAGTGTTGGTTGTAAAGTGAAGAAGACGTAGGTGTGATTGGAGAAAAGAATGAGAAAGATTGGTTTAAGGGAGAAAAAGATATGGAAGGTGAGGGGTTCTGTGCACGAAGAATGAGGATTACTTTTTTGTTTTAGAATCAAAAAAGAAACTGAGCTCAGTAATTAATGCATGAACATCAATGAAATCATGCAGTACTCCCTCCATCCAACACTTAAACAGGCGGGAAAGTGGAAATTACTTTTATGGCCAGACAATTGAACGAAATGGATGCTTCATAACATGGTTAGATTGGTCAGAAACGAGAATCAAAATAGGCAGATCACGGGCCATCCTTAAAAAGAGGGAAAGTTACCAAAAAACCTAAAAATTGGACAACTCAGGAATTTAAGTTAGGGTATTTGGGTCTTTTCCAAAGATCATTGTTTTCTTATATTTTAGATGTAAAAACATATTAACAAAAATAAGAACATTATTTATCATGCAAATACTTGCATTAATTGATTGAAGTTAAATATGACTTTTCAATAGTTTTTTTTAAGAGAGTAAATTTTTTATCGGTTAAAATAAGTATAATTTAATGGGATAAAGGAGTTACCTTAACCCATATTAAAAAAACAATATAAAAAAGTATTGATATTTATGGACTCCTCTCTTTTACATTACCTCTTTTACTTAAAGGCTTGACATTTCACATGCATATGGTATATTAAGAAGCATAATTTTTTTGTGCTATTCTACTGACCTCCTACGGGAGAAAGTAAGTCATGTATTAAGGACGTAATTTTAGACCATACACACATCACAATTACAGACCCTACAAAATAAAATTATCATGAAAAGGATAAAACATCCATCTCCTCGATCAACGTCTAATCCAAGTTTATATTCAGTCATTGTCTTGAACACGTTCATTTGCTTTCTGTTTCCACTGCCTACACCATTTTTGATTTATTTTCCCGTTCAGGATCAATTGTCCAATTTATTAATCTTATTCAACCTTCACCTTGTGTTTGATAAGGAATTTCAATAATTTCAAGAAATTGAAATATTTAGTGAATTACTTGTAAATTTAAGTATTTTTATTTCTTAAATAATGAGTTTGGATAAAGTAATTCAAATATCTTAATTTGAATTTTCTTGTTTGGATAAAGTAATTTAATTTTTACTTTACGATGAACTCAAGTCTACCTTTGAGTCTAACTTAACTTAACTCGACTTTAGCTAATTTGACCTAGATCGATTCGAATCGGATCGATTCGACCTCGACATAATTTGAATCAATTCCACTTGCCAATTCAAACCGATTTTGCCCAAGTTGACTTGACTCACCCTTCAACTATGGTAGATTGGTTTAAACATTATCTCAAGGCTAACTCAACTTGACCTTCAACCTAGGTCGACCTGACTCAAATTTCGGCTAGGTGTAAGGCCCACTATTTTTCCTTTGTTATTTTTTTTCTGCCCTAAATTCAAGAGGTTGTCCCATATCTGTTGGGCATAGGGCAGGCCCATAGGGAGTCCAAGTCCCTAAACCATCCTAACACTCTCAATCCCATCTCACTTTCAAAAAACATCCGTTCTCACGCTCTCCTTGCTCCCCAACAGAAAGCTCTGCTAGGGTTTGGTCCCCTCTTGGTCAAGCTAGCTCTAAACTCAGCTCTACTTCATGTAAGTTAACTCTCAGCTCATACTAGTTCCTTTCTGAGTCTCCTTTTTGTCTTTCCGCTAGAGGTCCACTATGGTAACCTCGTTCCTTTCTGTGTCGCTGTTCCAGTTCATAAATATGCTCCTAGAGCTACTGGGTTCGTTGGCTTAAGGGTCAAAGTCTGATATTAGCCCATTTCCAGGTAAGGGAAGTTAGGGTTTTTCATTTTAAATCATATTTTAGCTGTGCTTGGTTGTTTTTCGTGTCTTTGCATGTTTGGGTGAAGTCCTGATGGTATGAATATGAAATATGTGATTGATATGTTTGAACGACTGAACTTAGCACACGTGAATAGTGGAGGGTTCTGGTTTTCTCGCCCAAGCGAGCGTGTCTCGCCTAGGCGAGATTAGCAATGACTCGCCTAGGATGTCTGCGCAAACTGTCGCTCAGGCGAGTAGCTCTTGTTTTGAGCGAGAGTCCATCTCGCTCAGGCGAGGAGGTCTCGCCTAAGCAAGAGGACGCGAGGGCTACTATTCCCATCTCTTGAGCCCTCGCCTAGGCGAAAGGAGCTCGCCTAAGCGAGAGACATCTTTCGCCTGAGCGAGACCTCTCAGCCTGAGCGAGAGTTGGGCGAGATAGCGCTTGGGTCCTTTTTCTTTCTTTGTTTTTGGGTGTTTGTCACATATTTGGTTGGATTGTTATGTTAAAGCATGAGATGAATGAATATACATGAGTAAGAGGATTTGTGGGTTGTGAACGATGCGATTGGCATGATCTTAGTATGGAATATGAATGAATGGTTAGTTATATATGTGATCATGGGTTGGGTATGAACATGAAAGTTATATTGATTGTTGAAAACATGATGTTGGTTTGGTTAGGACGTAATTGCACGATAGTTTCGTAGTGGTGCCTCAGTTGGTTAGGGCGTAATTCCATGAATCTCTAGGTGAGATCTCATGGTGGTGCTTGTAACATCCCTAAGGAATATTACTGATATAAAATAAATCAAATTTGAAATTTCATTAAATTCCACATTGAATATGAACTATTTCCCAAAAACACGAGAAATTTTAAAACTTTAACAATTAAAATCCATAAATCCAGGAATCCATGATTTATAAAAACTGGAATAAAAGTCAACGGCTCCTGCCGGGTTTACATAATATTCTCAAAAACAAAATAGTAAACATATACATATGTATCTACAAAACATCCCATGTTAGCCCTCGCTCCGAGTCTAAGCATCTCTTGGCCCACCTGTCACATCATCTGCTCCCGGATAACAAGTTATCCGATCATCGCCACACACACACAGAAAGGGTGAGCTATGCATAATAGATAAATAAAACATGAATATAAATATATTTCCCAACCCAAAATAACATAATTAACTTCATAATTTCCAAATCACCCAAACCATGACCTCATGGTCCTTCATGAGTCATATGCATGATCTAGGTCTTGGGACTTCCCTGTGCTCCCACGAAACTGACTCATTCGTGGTCCAACCCTATGAGTCTATCCCGTTTATAGTCCTGCCCTACAAACTCCTCGCCTGTAGTAAAAACATCCAAGTCTCACACTTGGACCCTGACACGCACGCAATCACCATACTATGGACTCCTCGCCCGATAGTAGCCGACGGGAACATCACAGTTCCTTGCCCATCGTGCGCCCGACACATACAATCACCATACTAAGGACTCCTCGCCCATTAGTAGCCGACGAGAACTCAACCAGTTCCATGCCCATCATGTGTCCAACCACCGAGCACATCCCAGACCCCTAATGGACTTATTCCTTCAAGCCCAACCACCACACCACATGCATACACAACATATACTTTAGAATAGATTACCAAAACACCACATACAAGTACACAACTACCTAAAATTTCTCAACATCAACACGTCATCTCGCTTAAGCAAGATCTCCTCGCCTGGGCAAGTCACACTTTCGCCCAACAACAAACAAACCTCGCTTAGATGAGCAATCGACAAAACCAACATGAACGCACTTCGAGAACTCGCTTAGGCGAACCACTCTCGCCTAAGCGAGAGTATCAGTCGCTCAAAACTCCAAAGCCTCTCGCCTGGGCGAGAAGTCGTGCTCAAACCTCCAAGTTCTCCTCGTGAACTCGCTTAGGTGAGTGCCTCTCGCCTGAACGAGAGACCATGTCGCTCAAACCCCTCATTGGTCGCCTAGGCGAGAACCATGAATCAGAACTCTACGTGGAACTCTGCAAATCTCGCTTAGGCGAGATGGACCCGCTTGAGCGAGACTTGCAGGGTTTCGCGTCTGTTCACGCACCCACTTCGTCAAAATCATACCAAAACATCAACCAATCATTATCAACACAACGTAGTGGCACAAGTACATCAGAATCATGCTTAATAATTGAATTTTCATCTCATTTGACACCATCTCATTACTTCCCCAAAAGAACTACATGAAACCCCAAACCCACATACACTTACGTGATATATATTTCAGAACTTGCACAACACCAATAGTACACAATTACTCAATCACAACTGCATATACAACCCCTAAAAGCATACCAAATTCAGACCCCAATTGAGCACACCACACAGAAATACAACTCACGTAAAACGCACATAATTCAGCACCCCTAACCTGGAATTGGTGCTCAAAATTGAGAAGACAAACCCTTGATTTCCAACCTCCCTCTTACTTCAGCCCTTGCACACCCAAAATTCTGCTCACACTCTCAATTTCGTGCCCCTTACTATAACAGTTCACCACAAATGCCAAAACCCTTCCTTTTACCTAAAATTTGGCTTTTATAGGTGCCTTTGAGACTGGTTTTAAAAATAAAACGAGTGGGCTTTTAATTCCTCTTCAATGTTACTTATTTGGCAATTTCCCAGCCCCCTTGGCTGCCCCATTCTGCTAGGCTTTTCTTTACCCCTTCACATTCATACCACAACTATTAGTGAGCAAAAATAAAGCTTATTCTTTGCCCACCAAGGTTTGAACCCATGACCTTCCATTCATAAGGCCAAAGCACAACCACTATACTAAATCCCATTTGGTTATACTCATAGATCAACAATAGTTTACAATACCAATCACATACTCATACATAACCTTAAAAATCAATAACAAAATAATCACACAGAATTAACATACTTAGGACTCGAACCCAAGTCCTCCCACACAAACTAAGTACTCTCAACCACATGAGCTAGTACTTTTCCACGTCACATTACACAACAATTAATGCCATAAAGGCGTCTTCTACCCGCATTTATTAATTAATTTTTCTCGGGTCTTACAGTGCCTCAGTTGGTCGGGACGTAATTCCATGACCCCTGTTAGTGGGAGTTCATGGTGGTGCCCCATCTATATAATTTCGTAAGGATTCAAGGTAAGGTTGCATCCTGACACTCTAAAGAGTCAGTTAGTTTCACATAGAGCGTACTGACTCTAGTGGTGAGAGTAGCAGGAGGGCTGAAACTCATTAAGGACTAACCTTGTGTGTGGGGGATGAGACATTGTAACATTTAGCTCGGTAGAGTAGGGAAGTCCACCACAAGTGCAAGCATCCGCTGAATCCGACTAATTATATGTATTCAGATGAGTCGTGTCTGAGTCTTAGTGTATTGCTTGCAAGTCATAACATGATTGGTTGGCTTATGCATCTTGAATTGTGAAATTGCATGTAATAGTATGATCAACTGTTTTCTACTCTAGCTTACCCTTTTTGCTTGTTTGGTTGCTATGTATGTGGTTCTTCTCTTTTGGGATGATCATTAATTTATTGATGTGAGCAGAAGCGAGAGGTACTCGTGGTCGACAAGGAAATGATGATTCCGCTGCTTAGCTTCGTGGGATGGTCTCCGTTTCTCTGAGTCTTATTTAGGGTCGTGGCCCATGTATCACCTTGTTTTGAGTATTAAGCGTTTATTGTCAATTCTTGTACTTAATTCAGTATTGACATCTTGGTGTGCCTTGTTTTTCCTTTAAGTATTTTGGATAATTATATGGAGTGACGTTATACTCCGAATCTTCACTCTTTATATTATATTGTGTGACGTTTCATTTAATTGAGTTTAATTATTAAATGGGGCGTTACACTAGGGCCAACTCAGCTCAGAACCATCTTGCCTAGACCTTCGACTTAAACCGACTCGGCTTTACCTATGACACAAGAGACTAGGCTCGACCTTCGACCCACACTAACTTGGTCTAGAGCCATCTTGTCTCAACCTTTGGCCAAGGCTAAACCAACTCGAACTTTGGCCCAAGTCGACTCAGCTAAGAACAATCTCGAGTCAACTTTTGGCCTAGGTTGACTCAGCCCAGAACCATCTCGTTTAGACCTTCAGCCCAAATCGACTAGGCTCAAACTTTGGTCGAGACTGAATTAGCCTGACTTACGACATGAGCGACTAGGCTCAACCTTTGACCCGCACTAACTCGGTCCAAAGTCATATCGTCCCAACCTTAGGCCAAGGCTGGCCCAACTCGATCTTTGCCCGAGTCAACTTAGCTAAGAACCATCTCGGCTCGACCTTCAGCTCATGCCGAGTCAGATCGACCTTCGACCTGGGTCGGGTCAGATCGACCTTCGACCTGGGTCGGGTCGGATCGACCTTTGGCCTAGGCCAGCTCGCTTGACCTTTGACCTGCGCCATTTTGGCTCGAGGGTTGAGTTGTCTCGACTCGAACTTCGGCCCAAGTCATCTCGGCTTGACCTTCAACTCCGAGTCACCTTGACCTTCTGTCTGACTCGACTCGACTTTTTAAGTTTGTGGACTTTTTTTGTCCTAAGTAATGAGCAACTCCACAACAATTTTAATGTCCTTCTTTTTTGAGTGAATTTCAAAATCTACTATTTTAGTTATTTGAAATACCTTCTTATAATTTTTCAATTTTAATTTTCTTTTAATTTCTTCGTACAAACATGTTATTTTCCTTAAAAAATTTTGAAATTCTTCTAATAAATAAATTTCTCATTTAAATTGCCTTCGTACAAACACCCTAAGAGAGTTTATTTCTCATAATATACCACTTCACTCTTCATGTGGGGAATTCCTTTTGTTATGTATTTGGCTGTTAAAATTCAACTCATGGGAGACGAATTTTATCTACCTTTTTTTCCCTAATTTAAAGAAATTAAATAATTCTAAAAAATTATTTCTTAATTAAGATTTGAATTGTATATTGATTTATCAAAAACAATTTATTATAAATTTAAGAGTTTGATAATGTGATGTAAATTGAAATTAAAAATATATTTAATGTGATGTAAATTGAAATTAAAAATATATTTAATTTACTATTTATGATTAAGTTAGGAGTAAATAATTTGAAGAATAAAAATAATAAATAAGATAATTTGAATATATTATAATTAGGATAATAGGAAAAATTATGTTAATAATATATTGTAAAATGAAATTTGAGATATGTATATATTTGGTTAAAATAATTGGATTGACAAATTACTCTCCATTTAATTTATTGTTTTATCAATTAGTTTATTAACAGTATATGTATACTAGTGAAGTGGTTATTTTTTTTTTTATAAAATAAGAAATAAATTATTATTATTATTATAATTATAAAATTAAATATTAAATAATTTTTATAATTTTCTTGTAAATAATGTGCACTCAACACCAAAAAATAACTTTAATCATTTTTTTTAAATAATTGCAAAAAAATTTGTAATATTTGGAAAATAATGGATTACTTTTACTAAAAAAAATCATCACAATACATTTAAATGTTAGAAAATTAAAATATAAAATATTTAAAATTTTAGAAAGTTATTGGGCTCAACATTGTAGAGCAGACCCAGATCAATGTCTTCGAAGTGCCCAGAGGCCCAAGAGAACACCTGAGTTGGTATATTACAGTTGAACATTAGACCCTACTTCCTCTCTGCTGTGTGCAAGCTCCCAGCTCTCTGACCACTCTCACAGAGAGTTTGACGCAGCGGTTGCGGAACAAAATTTCAAAATGAAGGTTCTCTTCTGCACAAACCCTTCTCGCCATCGTCTTTTTTTTTTT
>Ga0214544_1008099_pt1 | contig 17863 bp, 8 predicted proteins | sample CNSS3metaG_FD_160074 | JGI IMG/M metagenome (GOLD analysis project Ga0214544, IMG submission 160074) | Root nodule microbial communities from cowpea collected in UCLA plant growth center, Los Angeles, California, USA - CNSS3 | ecosystem: Host-associated > Plants > Roots > Nodule | place: USA... | reverse complement strand
CTTTTTTGGTTATGGTCATGCGGTCAGTCACTTCGGTGACCCCTTTTTTATGGTGGTTATGGTTATGCGGTCAGTCACTCCGAACCATCGGCTCTGATACCACTGATAGGTTATATTTTTTCATATAGGTTATGGTTATAGACATGGGCATGGTTATGGCATGGGCATGGTCATTGAGAGATTGTGGTTCTATATGGTTATATGACATTAGTCTTACACATATAAGACCTTAGACACCACTTTAACCCCAAAACCTTAAGGCAATGTTGTTATGGGTCTTTATTCTTATATAGTGTTTAACTTTGTCTTTTCTATCCAATGTGGGACTTTTTGACTCACACTTGGACTATTCCCAACAATATATATATATATATATATATATATATAATAAAAGTATTTGTTGATGTCTTTCTAAATATTCATATATTAATAATGTTTTATTAGATATTAACAATTACTTATTTTAAATATTGAAAATTTATATTTTTAGTCTTTGATCGAAGAGAAGTTTAAGACTCGAATATTTAATATTTTTTTTAAGACATCTAATATTATATTTTGTTTTTAACTAATCAAGGTTTTAATGTATAAACACTTAAAGTTAAAATTACAAGAAAATCACATATTACTAATTGGTACAATTTGTTAGTAATAGAAAAAAGTTCAATGAACTTTATTGACATATGTATCTATTGGTAAGTATCAACGTTTACAAATGTATCGATATTTATCGGTAATGCATGGCTGTGTCTCCTTCTTCCTCATTTTCTTCTTTTTTTCCCTTTATTTCTTTATCCTTTTTCTCCTCGTCGACACTACCACGTCTTGGACGTTTTTGGGGTCTTATCTCCTTCTAATTGCCTTTAGGTCTTCCTCCTCATTTTCCTCTACCTCTTCCTCCTCCACTCCTTCTCTAACGTTGGCAACCATCGTAATCAACATCCTCCACATAAGTGTCACCAACGATCATCAGCATCATCAACGTGTATCACCTTTAAGTCTCTGCATCATCAACGGGTCATCTCTTCCTCCTTGTCCTCGTCCTCCTTGCCTTCTTCTCGTCCTCGTCCTCCTTCTCTTATTATTCTTCTCTTTTTCTCTTCTTCTTTCTTTATCTCACTCATTTTCCCTTCACTTAAAAAAACCTCTATTATATTAGATGGGAAATTTTCCGCCCAAAGTACTAACAAATTTACCGACGAAATGACACCATTAATAATTTTGATGATAAACTATTGACAAAATATTTGACATTAATAGGAATTATAATTTATCAACATACAATTTTGATTACTTTTGCAATCAGCAATTGTTAGTTAGTGTATACATATATTTGTAACTTTAATTACATACGTTTCATGGATATATATCATCCATAAACTTTCTCATAATCATCTGTATTATATAATTAGTGTATACATATATTTGTAACTTTAATTACATACGTTTCATGGATATATATCATCCATAAACTTTCTCATAATCATCTGTATTATATAAGCATAATAAAAATACATATTCATCAAATAGATAAGTTAAATATGAAAATTCAAGTGAAAAAGTGTCATTTGTACAGGAATTAACTCTAGAGAAAATATTGTTTTGTCTTGTTGTCCTTGAGACAATTCTTGTTTGATCTAGAACAATCTTGCTTGAACAAGAACAATCATATAATTGAGTTTGACTCCTGTATCGTTATTGTTTCTAATTATTTTTGTATAAAACAATGAAACTTTGGGCAATACAAGGAATAGTTGTAGAACTTCAATATTATATAGATATGAAACTACTTGATCAAAACCAATAAAGAGAATACTTGAAAAGTGCTCAAACTGGTATACAAAAGACACAATCTATATAAATTGATGCAATAACTTAACATCGTGATTCCATCAAAACAAAAGACCAATCAAAACCAAATGATAACAACTTAAAACAATTATGTGATCCATAAAACAAAAGAGTGAGGACAATAAGTATGCATCCCTATCTTTAACTTCTAACCCTGAACGTGCAAAGATCAACCAAGATCCATGTTCTCCTTTTGCAATCCTTTTAATCAGTTTTGTTATGCCTACTCCTCCTAATGATATTCCACTGACTAGACATTTCATAACTAAACTGAAAGGAACCAGAAGGCAATAACTCTAATTTGAGATTTATCGTTGATTTAAACCTCATTTTGTCTCCATTGAATTCGTTTTGCATCTGAAATTTAAGTTTCACCAACATATGATGACCGATATTTGTCTAGGTTTGAACTTTGAATCTCTTATATAATTCCTTAATCATAATTTTCGCTTGTTTCCAATGCATTTAAATGTGTAGAACAATTCTACCTTGTCAGGCGGATAAATTCTGATATCGTAATTTGATTTGGAAATTTATGTTTTGATGGCAGAGAATTGGAAATGCACACATTAGTTTAAAAATGTTTTTTTTTTTTCTAATATAAAAACGCACAACGTATGCAACCGTAGAGCCATGAGAATGCTGCATGTAAAACTAAAAATATTTAGCACTTTCAAAGAAGCACCTATCCGATGCAAAGGGAAAATGTCGTTAAAAACACAACAAAAGGACAATGAAATATCGTTCATTTTGACTAGGAGATGCATTTTTAAGATGTATAAATATGAAAACGATGAAAAGTCAGAAAAGTAGAAGGAAAATGTATAATGTCAAGTCTTAGATGTTGAAAGAATAAATGAATTGAAAATGTTGAACAAGGTTATTTCGTTAAGATTTCATTGTTGCCAAGAATTTTCAGTATGATTTACACACTTAAGAGTTGACAAACTTCAAATGTAGTTTAACAAGAAATAATGTGAATATAGGTATTTGGTAGTTAAGCTTTTTACACTAAATTGTCGTCAGGTATAGCATCCAATTGCCAGTGGATTTGATAATCTTTTGACTTTGAACAATTAATGTCCAAAAATAAGGCATGTCGTAAATGTTCCTTTGTATCAGAAAAAGTGCGTTCGAAAGACAAAGATTTTTGCATATTCATTTGTTTATCGAAAACAATGTGAGTTTGTCTCTAAAAGTCGACTCTGCAGAAACTTCATTGGAGAAAAAATGTGCAGGTGATGATTAGTAGTAGATAACTTCAACAATATTTAGTCAGAAAACATTGAATAAGGTGTTAAAATTGACCTTTTTACATATATTTGTTCTGGTTAACTGTTGTAAAAAAGTTATATCTAGTTAACCAAACTAATTGACTACTTGTTTAACTTTATACAGCATAAAAAAAAAAGGGAAGAAAACATCTAAGAATTAAAATCTTCTATTAAATCTTATAACAATTTTTTGAAAAATCTTATCATAAGATCAGTTTGATTACTCTAATTAAACATTTTTAAATAAGTATTTGGTCTCTCACAATTTTGTGAAGTGGTTCATCTAATATTAAGAAGATAATATTTATTGTTTATAATATCTTATTACATGGAAAGAGATGAAATCTCCCCCGTAAATAAGAGTTTTTTACAACAACTATTAACATTTTTAAAATAGAAAAACAAAGTATGTTTTAAAATTATTTATGACAGTCAAAAAGTTATTTAATCTTAAGATAAATTGCATTAAGTTCTCTTCACCTTAATGCAAAATGATTTTACACAATCAAAATATTATTCATTATTTGTTTATGCTTTCGGCTGAGGAACGGACCTGTTGTCTGTTCCAAAAAATTTATTTTTTTTTAAATATATGGAATATATTATATTAATAAAATTAAATTAGATAATTTTTTTATTTTTTATAAAATATAATATTTAATGTTAATAAATACTAAAATATAAAATTAAATACAATAAAAATTAACAAAATTTAGTGAGATTTTTTTATATTCTCTCTCATCTTTTAAATTTATCATATATTGTATTTATTTCTCATTCTTAATGTGTTTTTCTGTTTTGAAAAAAAAAATTAAACACAAATTCATTTTTTGTAGTCTCATTTTTCATGTCTTCTTCCGTTTTTTTTAAGATAAAAACGCAACTCTTTCTTCGTGATAGTTTAGTAATTAATATTTTATCATATCATGAGTTTGTTTTTATATATTTTTTTATTAATATAGAAAGAAAAGTTATGTATGATATTTTTTTTATAACCATTTTGTAATTGTAACTTTATTATCATTTTTTTAGTAATTACGTCTCTCAATTTTTCATTAGATTTTAATAAATTATTTTTTAGTCTTAAACTTTTTTTTCTTTCAAACAATGTACATTTGTACATTGATGAGAATAAAATAATAAATTTTTTGTAAGAAATAAAATGGAAGAGACAGAAAAGATATAATCAAAACAAATATAATTCTTCACATATTTTCAAACATGATACTAAGGAATAAGAAAGGAATCATTAGTTTCATACCTGAGATAATCCATCTTGATTATTGCTGACCTCTTCTCTTTGAACTTGCATTCTTCCCTATCTCAATGGCTACCACAATATTATCCAAAAGTACTCTTCTTTAATAAACTGACTTATATATTTTTATCCTTTTTGTATTTGTGCAGCCCATACATAATCTCTTATAATCTCTTATGTGCGCTAAGTTTTGTTTTCTATATTGTATTAGTTAATGAGTTTTGATACATGTTTTGGATCTTTACATCAATGATATGAAATGTTTTGTCTCTTACTTAGAGTTTCTATCATAAAGTATGAAGGACATGTATACATACTATATGTGTTTTTTCTTTGAAATGGTAGAAATTAAAATGACTTTCAACATGCAATTTATCATTTATCATTCTTTAAATAGAGAAAGAAATGATAAAACTTTATGACATGTGTTTAGGGATGAGAGAAACATGCGATTTTGAAATAGTTTCGAAAACCTGACCTTTCTTTCCCATTTTGAAAACTTTCTTTTATTCTTCTAGATTAGTTCACTTAGGATAACCCTTTAAAACAATATTTTAATGAGTATAGATAATTTAAATTTTCTTAGATTTATATATTTTGAATGAACTATGTGAATAATTATTTCATTTGTTTGTAGTATGTAATATATTATCATACTATCACATATGTGGTTTGATATTGAATTTTTTACGCAAAGAAAACTAGCAACATCTAGTTTGATATTGCATTTTATGAGGAAAACAAAATAAATTTGCTCTTTTTAACCGAAAGTATTTCGATGAATATGGTTAAATTTTTGTGCTAGTAAAAAAAAAAAAAAAACTAGAAATATACTATTTTTTTTCTTTTTTCTGATCCTACATATCAGATCCTCTCAATACTACAAGTTAGTATAGGGAAAGAAAATGACAAATCATCACTTATAATTTAAACACATCAAACTAAATGATAAGTGTCTCATCTCAACTCTATTAACAATAAAAATTATCTAAATTTTTGTGCACCACAAAAGCCAACCTTCAAAGTTCTTTAATCAATGGAATCACCAACCAATTATGTATCTCAATCTTATTAGTAAATTTTAGTGCTATAAAATGTTGTTTGGCAGTAGAAACTCTACAAAAAATAGAAAATGGTTATTTGACTACCCAATGTTACCACTTCTTTTACTACTTGATGGGGGCGTGTATGTCGTATTAAATTTTTTAATTAATTAATTTATTTCCAGCGTGTTTTGTTTGATTGGAATGGAAGGTATGAAATTTCTTAATGAGTTCTATGAAGCATTTCTAACATTGATTATTTGTTGTGAAGTTAATAAATGATTTTGCTTAGGATTTATGGCAATATTAGTTATGATTGAAATTGATGCATAATAAAAGGGAAAAAATAAGTAACATACCATGACCTACGGTGGATTGATTGTGATGCAGACCCCAGACTGAGATAAAGAAAGTTTGTTATCACCAGAGTGACCAAAACTTCATTGTGAATGTGAATGTCAAAATTCCAAACCAAGTAAAGTAGTGGTGGCTTGACAATTTGGGAAAGAGTACCGTCTCAGTTCATAATTTGAAAAACATTATCAACTTCAAGCTCCATTAAGTCCATATAAGGTTTGCTTTTACACATCAATATATGAAAAGACAGAGGAAAAATCATATAAGGTTGATGTCTGAATGGTGACATCAAGTAGTATAACACACAGCTCCATTAAGTCCATATTCCCTCGTCCACAACACAAAAATCATTGTAAGAATAGGTTCACCAAAGTACACAATACGAGACTGTTTTAGTTCATTACCTGGACACAAAAACACTTGCTATAAGCCTTTCTTAACACATGTGGCCTCTGTGTTAAAGCATTTAGAAGTCCCAACAAAGTTTCCCTGAAGTCAAGATTCAAATCCGTAGTGAAGTCTCTTCATGAATATTTATATTAGAAGGTTGATATGGAAATAAAATCAATAGAAAGATGAATAATAGATATATTAATTGACATTATAAATCTTGTTTGTTTATATGTTATTTCAAAATGATGTGGAATTGTGAATCATATTTTAGTCATTTAATTTTTTTTAATTTAATAATATTACAAAAGAAAGTCGCATCACATCATTTTAATCAGTTTAAAATAATCAATCTATTGCTAATACGAGTGGTTTAATTTATTTAAGATATATAACTACATCATTCAAAATATTAATTTTATAAATTAAAATAGTTGTAATTGATTTATACTTTGTACTTATATTCATGAATCTAGAATATAAAATTATATTATGTAGAAAAATGTGTCATACATTTCTTATATTAGATTTATCTTTACAATAAAGAAATATTTTTAGTTTATATACTTTTAATCTAATGAATTGAAGATTATATTTTGGCATTGATAACTTTAATCCTGAAAACTTAAGAGGCCAAGTGGTTTAATCTCTCTTAACAATGTTTCAGAATCTAAATAAACATTGATGTATGTCCACAAATAATACATGTCGTCAACTTTCTTTTTTATGAGAAAAATTGTGTTCGAAAGACATTGATTGTTCAAAATAAAAAAGAAATATATTTTTACTCTACTTCACTTTTGTAAAAATGTTATATCTAGTTAACCAAACTAATTGATTACATTTTTAGCTTTATACAACATAAAGAAAATGAGGAAGAGAACATCTAATATTAAAATCTTCTATAGAATCTTATAATAATTTTTTTGTCAAATCTTATCATCAGATCAATTTGATTACTCTAAATTTACAATAGAAGAATTAAGAAAAGAGAGAGAATAAGATCATCTGAAAAAAGAAAAGATAAACAGTATTAAGTAACAAAAGTAAAGGTGAACCACTGAATATGGGAACTCTAAAATAAAATTGTAAAACTAAATCCAAGGTCAAGTACAAAGAACTCTATAAACTTTTCTAATCTTATATATATATATATATATATATATATATATATATATATATATATATATATATATATATATATATATATATATATATATATATATATATATATATAAATATATATATATATATATATATATATATATATATATATATATATATATATATATATATATATATATATATATATATATATATATAGATCTCTCAATTGTACCTGTTAATGTCGGAAAAAAAAAATGATTGGCTACAAAGAAATATAAAAATGCATTCGTACATTAGTAATAGCTACGAATTGAGAATTCTGAAGGGATTTAACCTTACGATCGTTCGCATGTATATTTTCAAAATGGTTATATGTTTTTATCTTTCATTTTTTAATAAAAATTGAAATTAATCATTTTTAAAAATTTTGAACTAATTTAGTTCTTTATTTTAAAAATATGTGGATATAATTCCTTAAATCAATCTTTTTAAGTTTATTTAATGTTTCAAATGCATTTCTCATTTAATATTGAAGTGAATATATGTCAAACGGTATAAATAAACTAAAATATTATAATGAAATATATTTGAAACCTCAAATAAACTTAATAAAATTTGGTTAAAAAGGCTAAATTTACACATTTACAAAATTGAGAAACTAAATTAATTTAAAGTTTTGAAGAAAAATTAATTTCAATTTTCAGTAAAAATTGAAAAAAAAAAACAAATTTATTCATTTTTAAAATTGTATTTGAGCAACATCTACCGATAATTTACGCCTCCAGCAGGACAAAGTACGTACTTATTAAAAAAACGCACACCATGTCCACCACCATGCAACAAGATATTTAAGAATAAATATTTTTTTTGTCTATATAAATTTAAAAGTTTTAAGTTTTCTGCTTTTATTTTATTTTTCATTTAAATAAAAACTAAACACAAAATATTTGTAAACGATAATTAAAAAATAAATAAAAAGGACAACTATAAATTTGAGAAGACTAAAAATAAAAAATAACAATAACGTGTCAAATGTTAGATTATTTTTTTCTCAATGGTGCTTATATTTTTCATCGTAATTTAAACCTATATTTACTGAATAAATTAAGATGTATCTTTGAAAATGGAAAGGAATAAATTAAGATGTGAGTTTGAAAATATTGTAGATTAGTAACTAAAATAGGAAATAATTGGGGGAAATGGTTGTGTTTATAGAAAAAATGTAACTTCGAAAATGAAAAAATAAAAATAAAAGTGATGGAGCAGTTGGTGAAATGAGAATGATATTTATCCAACATAATGAAGATGGAGCTTTGAAACATTAATTAGCACTTGTGAATGTGTTAAGGTAACATGCCACTTTCACACACGTCAAAAAGTATGTTGTTGGTTTAGGATACGTTAAATTAGTGTTTGGTCTCTATAATTTAGTGAAGTGGTCCATCTCATATTAAGAATAACATTTATTGTTTATAATATCTTATTATATGGAAAGAGTTTGTTTTGAAGAGAAATAGAAAAAACGAGAATTGAAATAAAATAAGTTAAGCAAAAAAAAAAAATTCCTTAGTAGGATAAAAATAAATCAAAAAATAAAAGTTCTTGTTTTTATACACTAAAAAAATATTACTTAAGACAACCTCATGATTTTTCAGTTGTAATGTATAAACATACATGATAGACAATAACTTTTAATAAGACAACAATCTTAAAATGTTGCGTAAAGTCATAACAACAATCGTTCTGTTTTGATAATGTAACACTTATTTTATTACTAAATCAATTCTATTATAAAAGATTAAAATTTTTATTGTAAAAAAGATATATGATTCAATTTAGAGACTAATTTTTTTTATAACCAAAATATTGGTAGTTAATATTAACGATTAATTTAAAATTTATTGTAATCACTAATAATTTTTAGTTTAAAAATTAGTATCTAAATTGATTGTTATATTGATTAATTATCTTTTGTCTCTAAAATTGAACATTATTTAAGAAATATTTTATTGTGAATATACATGTTTCATAAATGAGACACAACTTACGCCTTATAAATGTCTTGTATGATGTGCTTGATCTTATATCATTTTTTGTTTGATAGATATTTCATCTATAACAACTTATTACACAAATCAAAATAATAATTTTTGTTATGATGAAAGCTTGGATGTCTTGGATATGATTTCAAATGAAAGCTTGAATCTATATCATAATTAAATGGGTTAAAGATGTTTTTGATTATTTAACTTTCTGCAAAAATTGAAAATCGTCTATTTTCGAAACTAAAATTAGTCAATATTTGAAATTTTTGTTCAATTTAGTCCTTTAACTTTAGAGATGGGTGGTCTTTTTAATTAATTTTTTTTTAAATTTATTTAACGTTTCAAACACGTTTTTTTAGTCAACATTGAAGTGAAAATCTATCAAACAGTATAAATAACTTAAATATTATAATGAAACACATTTGAATTTTCGAAGAGAGACTAATTCTAATTTTCACTAAAGGGATCATAAACATATTTAACCATAATTAAATTAATTTGTATCGTAGTGGTGTTCCTAAACAAAATCTATATTTATATGTATTTTAGTTTAAGTCCTCAAAGGATATTTAACAAAAAAAATTAGTCCCTCAAAATTATTTTACCATAACAAATTATAAAATTTAAAATATAAATATATATATATATATATATATATATATATATATATATATATATATATATATATTTGTGTATAATTAATGTTTTTACACCATTCTTAACTTTTTCTTAATTTGTGTATTTTTATTCATTTTAAGTCTACGTATGTCAATATTTTCTCAATTTCTAGGAATTACATATTTATACATTATAAATATAATTCCCTTCTATCCACAAACAATATCTACAAGACACAATACAAACATAAAAGAATATAACATTAAAAGGGACTTACCAGAAATATTTACCTATACAATAGTGACAATGGTGTGGAGATAGCACGATTCTACAGAGATATAGATGGAGACAAAAACAATTATAGTGATATTTTTAATTTTTTATTAAAAAAATGAAAAAAAGTTTATTAACATATATGGAATAGTTATAAAAAAAGCTATAAGTGAATAACTAAGAAGCTGATTAAATAATTGATAAACTAAAACACTTTAAACAAACTATTCTTATGTATTTTTAGATATTTTTATATTACTCAAATTATCTCATAAACCAATTAAATAAATTAACAATTAGTTTATAGGTATTGGTGTCGGTAATCTTGATATGTTGATATAGATTAGGTGAGGTATGATGCATGACATCTTGAAGAATAAGTGGTATGACCAAGGTGTTGGACCATTTTTTTCGTATCAATATTTCAAAAATCTTTGACTTAAAACTCTTCAAAGGAAATGTTATGATATTTTTATATGCAAAAATGAGAAAGAGAAGGTTAAGTGATGAAAAACAGAGATTAGGAAGAATCCACGTAGCCATTATAAAATACATATAGTTGAAATGATTTTGAGGATTAGTTTTGGGTTTGGTGAATTGGTTGAGGTTTTCATAGCGAAAAGATGTTACAAACAAATGAAGATAACGAGTAATGAAGAGAAGAGAAGTGTTACTGGCAAATTTTATTTTAAATTAGTTTCATGAATCTAAAAATTTCCCTTTAATACTTATATTATATTTGATAATAGTAATAATAAAGTTAAAATATATATTTGGTCCTATTTCCATTCAATTTTGTTATTTTATAGACTTAATAATTTTTTTCTTTAATTAGATCTTAATTTTTGCCAATTTTATTTAATTTTTTTTATCAACACTATTTAAATAATTAACAATAATGATCAGTGGTATCAATTTGTGTTTTTTTTAACCTAATGTATATTTTAAGCTAAGTTTTATTTAAAAAATGAAAAATAAATATTTAATTATATTAAATTAATAAAGATAAGAAATTTTTTAGTAATATTTAATATATATTATAATTAACTAAATTATTTATTTATATATTTTTTTATGCTTATTTTTTATTTAAAAAATAATAATACTTAATTAGATTAAATTAACATATGATGATTTTTAAATTAATATTTAATATAAATTATAATTATTTATTTTTCTAATTTTTTGTTGCTTTAGGAAAAACAAGTTCTTGCTTAAAACAAACTTAAGATTTTATGTTCTATTAATTTTTAGTTTCTAAGTTTGACTGGAAGATTGATAAGTCCTCAAATTTGGAAATCATATATTCGTTTCTTCTGAGTCATATCAATTCTTGGTACATGCCATGGATGCATGCGTTGTCAAATTTGAGATTTAAATTATATAAAAAATATATAATTATAACTCAATTTATTTGTATTAACAGATTAAGATGTATTTAATATATTTAATTTTCCTCCATCTAAATAATAATGTAATATGTTAATCTAGGAACTTCATTCTGAAAATCTAAATCATTGTCATATATTTAAGCACTATGATTTGACTTTTCCTAAAATTATATAATTAGAGAGTTAGTATTAAATTAAAATTCATATAAAAATAGTAAAATTAAAAATTCATTTTTATATTATTCCATGAATCTAGAATACAAAATTATATTTATGGGGAACAATGTGTCATACATTTGTTATATTAGATTTATCTTTACAAAACATTTTTATTTTATATACTTTTAATCTAATGGGTTGAAGATTATATTTTGGCATTGATAACTTTAATCCTTAAAACTCAAAAGGCGGTGGTTTAATCTCTCTCTAGTGCACAGTTTTTGGGTGTCAAACATTCCTTGTGTCATGTTATTTGCATGCAGAATCGTTTTGCGACTAACTCGACACAATGATAAACGTGCTTTTTATTTTCTTCAGTCAGCATGAATCCTAGGTTGTTCGACTGTTTGAGCGATTGTGTTTCAGTTAATTATGCAATGAATTTGGACATAAGTGTTTAATAAAAAAATGATATTTTAACTACTAAATTTTGACAATTTTATTTTATAATATGAATTATTATTTTTTAAGTGGTTTTGAAATATTGAAAAAAAAATTATTTAGAAAATATATTATAAGATAAAGTTATTTTTTAATATGTTGGAAGTGTCGTGGGCAAATTTCTCCTCAGCAACATTTTCGTTTTTCAGAATGTTTTTGTTTCCGGTTCAAAGGATACACGCATCGATCTTTCCCATATGATAGGAGCCGTTCACGGTTTATTGTTGTGTTTTGCCTATTCAATTCAACTCTTTGACTTTGACCATACAGCTCGATGAAAATAACGGCTACCCTATATTTCATGTCAAAAATCATGCATTTATTTCTCTATAACATTTTAAAAATGATGTTTCATTTACATCAGAAGCACACACACATGCTATCAGATAATACTGCACAACGATAGCAGAGGCGGGGATCTATATAGGGACAGGAGCGGACATGAACCCCAAAAATTTTGAAATTTTTTAATTATATATATATATATATATATATATTATATAAATATATTTGAAATTTATTAAATTGTAGATATTATATTTTAAAATTTGATAAAAATTAAATTGTGTATCTTTTTATTTCTTTTATAAGAATAACACTTAATGTTAATAGATAATAAAACATAAAATTAAATATAATAAAGAATAAAAATATTTAGGGTCTAATTTGTCTTTTGGTTTTTGTTTTTGTCCAAAAATTGATACTAGAATTATATTAATTATACCAACAAAGCAAAAGCAAATCATTCATATTAACAGTTTCAATTTTAATGAGAAGTCATTGGAATTTATCGTAAAAAATCAAATTGCATACGTTTTAAAAAAATGATGACCAAATTGAGATAAAAAATAATGAAGGACCAATTTAACATTTTTAAACGAAAACATAAATCAAAAGAGTGATTAAACCAAATATTTATTAAGATAATTTTTATTTTCCTTCTCATTGTCTTTTTAGTTTTCACAAATTATAATAATCTCTCACTCTCATATCTTTTTGCTCTCATTTCTCATTTATCATATTTCTTTCTTGTCCCTTGTCTCAATAATGGAAACATTACTTTTTATCTCATGAGTTTTTTGTATAATCATTTTTTTTATGAATATAGAAGAAAAATATCATTTTGCTTCTTGATTTTGAAGACACAAATTCATTATTTTTGCTCTCATTTCTCATTTATCATATTTCCTTCTTGTCCATTGTCTCAATAATGAAAACATTACTTTTTATCTCATGAGTGTTTTTGTATATTCATTTTTTTATGAATATAGAAGAAAAATAAATAATGTATTATGTGTCTTTTTATAATCTATTTTTAATTGTGACTTGATTATAATATATTTTTTTTTGATAATTACGTATTTCAATTTTTTTATTGGATTATGATAAATTATTTTTTAATATTAATTATATTGATAAAGAATAAAAGAATAAATTCATTTTTTAAAGTGATAAAAAATAAACTATTGATGAAAACAAAATAGATCCTACTTCTTTACATATTTTGAAACATTATACTAAAGATCAAATTGTTAAGTTAGAGAACCCATTTTTTGACACATTATACTAATTATCGAATCTAATAATCTCAAAATTATATTATTTTAATCCTTCCAATTATTTTTGGTCAAGATCCACCCTAAATGATAGGATTATGATTAAATCTAAAAAATAAAAATTACACTAACTAATGAAAAGTTAAGAATCACAATCTCATCCACAAAGTTAACAAATAGTAAAAAAAGACCGTACAAAAAGAATTAAATCTTATTGCATACTTAACATCCTAAGTATAATATTGTCACATATGTAAACAAATAATAATTAAAAATAAAATATTTTTGTTTACACTTTAAAGAATATTATTTATTTACAAATTAGAAAGAGTTAAATACGTTCTTATTACTTCAACTTTGTTACAGAATTAAATTTCATTTTTGTCAAAAGAAATAATTTAATACTCTTTTGATTTTAAACTTTAAAATGAATGAATATAAATTTTTTAATCAAATTACAATTGGAAATAGTTTACAAAAATGAAAATATTTCATAAAAAATATTTTTCTTGTGAAAGTAATGTCTAGTTAAAAAATATACTACAACATCGTATGTACAATATAGATGGAAGGATGTACCACTCCATACATCTCGAAGGGAGTGAGTGTGTTGGTGTTATTTGTGAGGACCAAAGTGTTTTAAGTAGCCAGTTTGGTGCGAGACAAAAGAATGAGAAAGAAGAACCAGTTTAGTGCAACACATATAAGCACGAAAGTGTTTAGTAGCCTGTGTAAATGTTATAAAAATTTGTATTTGTCGTGTATTTTCATGAAAAGAAAGGTAAAAAACCTGACTAAAAATTGTGTTTTCAACGTAGGAATATATTTTAAAATATGAAACAGTTCTTTAGCTTATCAAAAGCATATTACTTATGGCAATACGATACCTAACCTGTTTCAACCATTTTAATATTATATTTTTCTTAATTTAAACCAAAATGCACAATAAGTCAAAATTAAGGTGCAAAAAGAGGGTGAGGATTTACTTTTTATCGAGAAAGAAATATATAGAAATATATCGATCGTAGAGATAAATTTTCAAAAAAAAAAAAAGAAAAACTCTTCTCAATCCTCTAAGAATGTATTTAGAATGAATTCACCTAATTATTGCTTCACTCTTTGTTATTGTATTTAATTTTGTACACTGTTCCGGTAGATTTATAGAGATAAATATCCCTGTAAATCTCTAAGCAAAAAGTCAGCAACATAAACTTAACTGTAGGATGTGTTTGTCAAAACCATTTCTGTAAACAAAAAATCAACCACTCAAAATTTCAAAGTCTAGGTTATAGATTCAAGAGTCTTGTACCATTATCTCCTTATTACTGATATCATGTGCAATATCTTAGGTAGAGATTTTGTGATGTGTTTCTAAAATATGGATCTTTAAACAAAGTACGGAACAAATGAACCAATCATAAAAAGAAAAATTGACGTTTATATTTTTATGTTTCAATCATACCCAAACTTTTACTTGGACCACACTATACATCTCTTCAAGTTCTGCATTCTTAAAAACAATACAATTCCTATAATTTTATAAAGGTTTACGTTATAGCGGTCCACTCATCCTTCCATAACATATTCTTTTCGTGATTAGCTTCAATAGTTAGAAATGTTCAAAATACACTTGAATCTAATTATGATTTACCTTTGGTCCATTGATGATAATTTTATTTTTTATAAAGAAAAAGATAACTTAGCCTTGAAATTTATTTATTTTTTCAATGTGGTGTTGGACAAGTCTATCACAAAGATCATGCATTCGGTATTAATTGGTCCATTGTTAAAGTGGTTAACTTTATCGGAAGGGATTTTTTGTGTTTAAAACATGTCATACAGATTTTGAGTTTGGGTTGGCCGGATCGCAATCGTCTCGTAACCGGTTCCTAACTGGATCGCAACCAGGTCAAGCTAACTTCACTGAAAATAAATTATTAAAAAACGCGTGTTAGTTCCGAAAATAAACATGACTTCTTTTTCTTTTAAATATTTTTTGTAACGTTAAGAAACAATATATGACTCTTAAACTCCTCTAAGTTAATTATAATTCCTTTTTCATTTTTTCTTTGTACTTTAGGATAAATTATGTTTTATTTGTTCTTATAGAATATCAAAATTAATAAAGTAATCGTAAAAACTTTTGGTAGTAGCTTAGTGCATAAAATATAAACATATTTAATTTAGTATATGTTCGTCATTAGAATGTAAAATAGAGGAGTGACTATGGCCTCTGTACAACTTATTGAAGACACTTTTCCGCATAATTTTTATCTTTTCGTTTAAATATGTTTTTCGTCTCTTAATCTTAGATGAAAACTGAAATTAATTTATCTTTAAAATCTTGACATAATTTAATCTCTTAATTTTAGAAATGCATAAATTTATTTTTCATGACTAAATTGTGTTAGATTTATTTAACGTTTTAAATATGTTTATTTGATTTATTTACACCGTTTCACACATTTTCACTTGAATATTAACTAAGAATAGCATTTAAAACGCGTTTAAAACGATAAATCAACTTAGCAAAATTTGATTTTGATTAATTATTTACGAAGATAAGAAATTAAATTGGTTTAAAATTTAAAAAAAAAATTAATTCTAATTTTCACTAGAAGTAAAATGACCACAATAATCTTAACCCTTATTTTCTTATAAACCAAATATGCATTTTCAGAGAATGCAATTAATTCTTCACATGGATCGGTAGTAAATACTCAAAAGTTTATTTCTCTTATTTATATCGGTGTTTGAGCACAATTATGAGAAGTTCTTAACCATGTATAGTTATTTATCTTTTCAACCTTTGTGGGCGCTTTATTGTTTTCATATGTATGATTTAACTTTTCTCTTGGTACAATACTATGTTAAGCATATCCAATCCAATATGGAAAGAATCTAATATGAAAAGAAGAGCATAGAAATATAATATAGAAAAAAAAAATCTTGGATGCATGTTTTAAAGAGAGAGCCAAGAAAACCAAATTGGTGACACGTGGAAATTGATGTTTGTAATAAGAATAAAAAATTGTTCATTTTTAAAGAAAATATATTATATGAGTTAAGAACATAAGTGAAGAAGGTAATATGAAACAGAGTACAATCTACTTTGTATTATTTCAAATAAAACTTACCGTTCTTTCAAACACAGAATCTGCAATTAATTTCGTATGCTAAAGTCTAAATAACTAAAGTTGTAACAAATATTCTCCAAAAAGAAAGAAAAGAGAAGGTAACTTCCATATCAGAATCACGTCCTCTGGTCACACTTTCTGAACTGAAGCGTATATAGAAGATCAAAGAAGAAAGAATGCAGGATAAGAAAAGAACACAGAGATAAAATTAGAGAGGAATGTTCATACCAACATCATGCCCATAAATAAATTTTCTTCTTCCTAATTCATTTTGTTCTTCTCAATTTCAGAGGTCGTTGATCTTCGGCCATTCACTAACACAAAAAAAATATATATTAAGATTTGGTATTTAAGATTTTTGAGGTCTTTTAAGCTCTGACGTCAATTAACATTAATTCAATTTATTTATACGTCAATTTTTGGATTTGTTTTCGTTTTCTTTTTTTTCTTTTACTTTTTGGCAATAGTTCCTTTCACTCAACTCATGAAAAATTACTATACAATATAAAATACATTCTTAAAAAAATTTAGAATCTTTTAAGTATTTTGAGTATCTCAAATAGTGAAATATAAAAACAATTGGTAAAAAAATATTACGAAAAAAAATTATAACTCAAATGATGAATTTTATAAATTTCAGAACCTCAATCATTTTTTAACACCCATTTTCCAACAACTTTTATTTTTGATGTATCTATCTGAAGTTCATGACAAAAGTTATGAACTTTTGAAGATTTTCACCACCATAATTATAAATTTGAGACCAATGTGAACAATGTTAGGAACAAGGCAATAAAGGAAAGAATAAAGGAGAGAAAAATAGACACAGAGAATTTAACGTGGTTCGGCTACAATGTGTATGCCTACGTCCACGACTACACTAGGAAGTATTTGTATTTTTTG
>Ga0214544_1008098_pt1 | contig 17873 bp, 8 predicted proteins | sample CNSS3metaG_FD_160074 | JGI IMG/M metagenome (GOLD analysis project Ga0214544, IMG submission 160074) | Root nodule microbial communities from cowpea collected in UCLA plant growth center, Los Angeles, California, USA - CNSS3 | ecosystem: Host-associated > Plants > Roots > Nodule | place: USA... | reverse complement strand
TACTATGTACAATTTAAATAATTCATATTTTCTATAGAAAAATTGCTCTAAATTTCACAAGAAACTCGTTCGCCAATACTCATAGGGGATTATTGGTGTTATGACATTTGAAAATTTTTTTCTTTTTGTGACACTTTTTTTAATTTTTTTTTACTAATTTTTACTAATTAAAATTTAAATAATTCATATTTTATATATAAAAATTGAAAAAAAATCACAAGAAACAAGTTGTCCAATACTAGGATAGGATTTGTGTTATTAAATTTTACAAATTCTATCTAATGGTAACACTTTTCTAATTCTTTTTACTATTTGTAACTATTTACAGTTTAAATAATTGATCTTTTATGTATAAAATTGCTCAAAATTTTATAACAAACAGGTTGGCGGATACTTAAATGGGATTACTTTCTAAATTTTAAAAAATTCAATCTCTACGTAACAATTTTTCAATATTTTTTCCTTCTTTTTACTATGTACAATTTAAATAATTCATATTTTCTATAGAAAAATTGCTCTAAATTTCACAAGAAACTCGTTCGCCAATACTCATAGGGGATTATTGGTGTTATGACATTTGAAAATTTTTTTCTTTTTCTGACACTTTTTTTAATTTTTTTTACTAATTTTTACTAATTAAAATTTAAATAATTCATATTTTATATATAAAAATTGAAAAAAAATCACAAGAAACAAGTTGTCCAATACTAGGATACGATTTGTGTTCTTAAATTTGACAATTTCCATCTCCTGTTAACACTTTTATAATTCTTTTTACTATTTTTAACTACTCACAATTTAAATAATTGATATTTTATGTTTAAAATTTGCTCAAAATTTTATAACAAAAAGGTTCGCAGATACTCAGATGTGATTAGTTTCTGAAATATAAAAAATTCAATCTCTAGGTAAAAATTTTTATTTTTCATTTTGATGAGTCCATCTTCAAGAGAAAGGAAGCCAAGGAGAAGCCATGCGAAATTGATGAGGCTTCCATGGAGAAGGATAAAGGTGTGGAAGCTAGAAGATGAGAGGAGAAATGATGCGGCAATGGTGTTTGGAGAAGCTCTCAAGTGAGGTTGGGCCAACACTCAAGGAAAGGGGCTAGAGGAAATCAAGAAGGAGAACTCTAGCCTAAGTTGATTCACAAAAAGAGAGGAGTCTAGAGTCATCTCAACAGAATTTCTCTACTATATTCATGAATCAAAATACAAGGGTCCTAAGCTCTCTATTTATAGGCTAAAATGAGACCAAGGAGTCTCCAAAAAGTGAAGGAAAAAAGGAGTCTAGAAAGTTAAATTTTGGAGCCAAAAAGGAGCATGTGGGAGGTGTGACTTGCCACCTAAGCAAGTCACACTTGTCTTGCCATGGGAAGCTAACTCTCATCCTTGGAGAGCAAGTTTGAAAAGCTTCTAGGCTTTTCTAGAGTAGACACACTACTCTTGGCCCATTTGGCCAAATTCCCCTTTTTGGTCCAAAATTACTTCTAAAGCCCAATTTCCTCTAAGGCCCAATACATGGCCCAAAGAAAACCCTATTCTACTAGGCCCAAAATACAAAGCCCAAAAATAAACCCTATTCTAATATTTACAAACAAAGAGTTTTAGGCTAGGTCTTCACATCTTCCTTGGCCCATGTAAAGTTCATCTTGGGCCTTGTATGTGCATTGGAGGCCCATTCCTCTTGTATCCTCCTAGCCATTGCTCTTGTTGTGGGTCCCTTGGTTAGAGACATCTCATCATTTTTCCTACTTTTTACTACTTAAAATTCAAATAATTCATATTCTTTACATAAAAATTGCTCAAAATTTCACAAGAAACTCCTTGTTCCATACTCATGTGAACATGCCGTTACTAACGTGCCTCCCACCAAAGTTAATATCTCTCCATAAACATTATCTTTGCTGAAATTTTGATATTTACATTAACGTATGGCATGATGGGACTTATCACTCCTTTCACAATAGTACATCTTCTGGAACTGAATCTCCATTAGGAACATTTTTTATAGGATAGTGTACTCATCAACTCAACTTTTAAACAATCAATTTAAGAACATTTTCATTATATACTTTCATTTCTACTCAATATATTTCCAATGAATCATTAACATATTATAATATAGTAGAAATTGCATACATGGATCGTTTGGGTCAGTTAGAGTTTTCATTTATATCAATAAATTATATAAAATAAAATTCATGTATGTATATGTTGTCAAGTTTATCAAATCAAACATATCAATTGACTCTTGTAAGGACAAACAATTATAACCATGTATGATGTCTTTAATCGGTCTGGTTGACAACGCCTCAACAGTGTTAATAAGGTTAAATTTAGAATCAGGGAATTCTCCATTGAAACGATCAACTAATGATTTTAGCTTGTCATTGAAAGGTACCACTACATCATTTTCCTCTTTAACACATGGAAATCCAAGTTTTCCACATGTAGAAATTTCTACTTGAACGCATCCTAAGGGGACTATTCCAATAAAAGCAAACTTACTTGCTCCAAGTCAATACAAATCCTGCACAAGTAGATAACATCATATTATAAATCTTACGTTGTTAAGGAGTTATTAGATTTGTAGAATGTGAGGCAAATATATTTATACCTTTAAATACCTTGAGTATTCTTCGACAAGGACCTTGGCATATTTGTTAGGAGAAAATTTTTGACTTGAATTGTAATGCTCTTTCGCGAAGTAGTTGTTTATGTAATCATTGTTGCCTATACTAACATAATATAAGCACTTGTTTAGGTGTTCTTTTTCTCAAAACTCGTAAGTTTCTTGTTGATCTAGGAAACTATGGCTTTGTGGTTTTCCACCTGTTTGTTCAACGGAATATGCTCACCCTGCAATACCAAATTCACCAAAACTAGGTTTTCACTCTTTGAAGACAAGCAAAACTTAAGTATACCAAAATCATATGTGGCAGTTTCCACTGATGTTAGGAACTAGTTTCCTAATTGAGTTCTAACTCAAATCTTTTACAAATGACTGGGCATCCAATTGTTGTAAGTTGACCACTCCAACTATTTTCATTTATTCTTAATGTACACTTTCCATGTCCTCTCCTCCTTCTGAGGTCTAACAGGATAAAACAAGCAAGAATTGCAAAAAATTTCACAAGAAAAAAGTTGGCCAATACAAGGATAGGATTTGTCTTCTTAAACTTCACAAATTCCATCTCATGGTAACACTTTTTTAATTCTTTTTACTATTTTTAACTATTTACAATTTAAATAATTGATATTTTATGTATAAAAATTGCTCAAAATTTCATAACAAACAGGTTGGCGGATAGTTAGATGGGATTAGTTTCTGAAATTAAAAAAATTCAATCTCTAGGTAACAATTTTCAATCTTTTTACTACTTTTTACTATTTACAAACACAACAAACACAACCATATCACCACCACCATTGCCACCATCATCACCACAACGATTGCCACAATCACCATCACCATCACGACCACCAGTATCGCCATCACCGCCACCACCACACCACCGCTGTCGTCACCACCTCCATTGTCACCATCACCACCACCATATACCATTACCAGCAACCCAGAACAACTACCACGACCACGACTACACCACCACTACAACCACGCCACCATCACCACCACAATCAGTACCACTAGACCATCAACACCACCACCATCACCACCATTGATGTTAAACCCATTGCATAATGGCTAACTTGGGATCTTTAGGGTTAGAACCAGTTTTGACCACGAGATATTTTTGGGTTGAATTAGGTATTCTTTTTGAAAGTTGGGTGAAGAATAAAGAAATAAGTGGTGAATATAAAAGTGGAAAGAAAGAATCAATCTTTCCAAAGGCAACACACAAAGGATGGAAAAATCCTTTGATACAACTAAGGGTTGTTGAATCACTCAAGAACTAGGAGAATCACTCTCACTATTAGATAGAAAAGAGAATTTCTGAACAAAACTTAACTTGATTCCATTGATAAAAATGGTTCAGCTTATATAGGAGCTGAAACCATCAGAATTACATAGGACACATAACTTTTCAATTACAACCCACTTAAAGCTTTTAATGATCCACTACTTAAGCTAACAATGATCCACTACTTATTGCTAATCGTAACTAAAATTAAGGCAACAAAAAGCCATCCACAAGCATTTAATAAGGGTCCTCTTGGTCTTCTAAAGGCTAGTTCTTAAGTTGGAAAATGGGCCTTTATTTAACTTCAAAATAAAGAAAAACTAAAGTTTATTCATTGGTTAAGCCAAGACACAATTTGGTCAATAAATTTTATAAAGCATTGGACCCTTATTTAAATAAAAGAAGCTGCATCAAATTGGTATATTAGTCCTCTATTTGGGCCATGATGCAATTAAAATCCTTAGTCTTTTGTCCTTGAAATAAACCCATTCGCCAATATTTAGAGGGGATTGAGGTTATGAAATTTGTACAATTCATTTTTTTTGTAAAAGTTTTTTAATTTTTTTAATATTTTCACAATTTACAATGTAAATAATTCATATTTTATATATAACAATTTATCAAAATATCACAAGAAACAACTCCGAGGGGATTGGTGTTCCAGAATTTGAAAATTTTCATCTTTTGGTCATAAATTTTTATTTTTGTATATAAAAATTGCTCAAAATTTTACAAGAAACTTGTTGGCGAATACTCAGAAGGGATTGTTGTTATAAAATTTGAAAAATTCTATCTTTTCGTAACACTTTTTTCATTTCTTTACCTATTTTTTACTATTAACGATTTAAATAATTCATAATTTTTATATAAAAATTGCCCAAAATTTCACGTGCAACCCATTGGCTAATACTCAAAGGGGAATGGTGTTCTAAAGTTTGAAAAATTCCATCTTTTTGGAACATTTTTTTTATTTTTTTTTTACTACTAGCTACCTCTTTTTGTACATTTTTCTTTCTAATAGACATTCTTATAAGGCTTAAATATACATTTGGTCCCTATTTTTGTTGATTTTATTCAATTTGGTCCCTATTTTCGTTTTATGTTCAATTAGGTCCTCATTTTCGTCAAATTGTGGTCAATTTGGTCCTTTTCACTAACGGTGTTTAAATAGTTAACGTTTTTTAACAGTACATGCCACGTGTCAGCTCCTCGTTTTTTTGATTTTTTTTTTAATTTTTTTTTTAATTTTTTTTAATTTTTTTAAAATTTTTTCAATTTCAAAAAAAGTGTCCACGTGTCAAGTCACAATTGTGCCACGTGTCAATGCTAGTGCCACATGTCAGTTTCTGATAGTATTATTTCTTTTGTTCAATTTAGTCCCTATATTCGTTATTTTTGTTCAATTCAATCCCTATATTTGTTATTTTTTTTTATTTTTCTAAAATATTTTGAATATTTAAAATATTTTTATATATCAATTTTAAAAATATTTTAGAATATAAATATTAGAAAAAAAAATTAATAATTCTATTTTTATAATATTTTAAATAATTATATTCTATTTAGAAATGAAATATAAGAATTTATTCAATTTATAATTAAATTTAATAATTTATAATTGAATTTAAAAAATAATAAATTTAAAGATCAATTTTAGAAAAGATATTAATATAATTTGTATAAAAGATATTAAATTTAGTATCAGACTAAAATGAACAAAAATATCGAATATAGGGACTAAATTAAATAAAAATAACGAATATAGGGACTAAATTGAACAAAAAAAATAATACTACCACAAACTGACACGTGGCACTAGCATTGACACGTGGCACAATTGTGACTTGACACGTGGACTATTTTTTTGAAATTAAAAAAAAATTAAAAAAAAATTAAAAAAAATTAAAAAAAAAATTAAAAAAAAAATCAAAAAAAAATAAAAAAAAAATCAAAAAAAATCAAAAAAACCAGGAGCTGACAAGTGCCATGTACTGTTCAAAAACGTTAACTATTTAAACACCGTTAGTAAATATTGAATAATTTTTTGTTATGTTTTTATGCTAAATAAAGATTTATCAAACATTTAATGTTGAAATATTTCATATTTTCTATATAAAACATTATCAAAATATCAAAAAACTCGTTGCCCAAGATTTAGAAGGGATTGATGTTTTAAAATTTCAAAAATTTCACTATTTTGTAACAATTTTTTAATTTTTTTACTATTTTTTACTATTTATAATTTAAATAATTCTAATTTTATATATAAAAATTGCTCAAAATTTAACAAGAAACCCGTTGGTTGATACTTAGAGGGGATTGCTGTTATCAAATTTTAAAAATACCTTCTTTTTTTAACACTAATTCAATTTTTTGTTACTATTTTTCACCATTTAAAATTTAAGTAATTCATATTTTATACATAAATATTTGTCAAAATTTCACAATAAACTAGTTGCTCAATTACTCAGAGGGGATTGGTGTTCTGAAAGTTGAAAATGATATATGAATTATTTAAATTGTAAATGGTGAAAATGATAAAAAAAATGAAAAACGTGTTACCAAAAGATGAAAATTTCAAATGTAAAAACACCAATCCTCCCTGAGTATATCCCAACGAATTTATTTTGAAATGTTGAACAATTTTTTATATATAACAGATGAGTCATTTAAATTGCAAACGGTGAAAAGGGTAAAAAAAATTAAAAAAGTGTCACCAAAAGATAAAAATTTTCAAATTTTAATAGACCAATTCCCTTTGAGTATTGGCCAATTTTTTTCTTGTGTAATAAATTTTTTTTATTTGGCATGTTGAACAACTTTTATTTAAAAAATATGAACTATTTAAATTGTAAACGGTGAAAACGATAAAAAAATGAAAAACGCGTTATCAAAAGATGAAATTTTCAAATTTAAAAACACCAATCCTCTCTGAGTATATCCCAACAAGTTTCTTTTGAAATGTTGAAAAATATTTTATATGTAAAAAGTAAATCATTTAAATTGGAAATGGTCAAAAGGGTAAAAACAATTGAAAAAGTCTTTGAGTATTTGCCAAAGTGTTTTATTTAGAATTTTGTAAAATTTTTATATATAAAATACAAATTATTTAAATTGTAAACGGTGAAAATGGTAAAAAAAATGAAAAAAACGTTACCAAAAGATGAAATTTTTCAAAATTAATAACATGTATCTCCTCTGAGTATGTCCCAACGTGTTTCTTCTGAAATGTTGAACAATTTTTATATAAAACATGTGAGTCATTTAAATTGTAAACAGTGGAAAGAGCAAAAAAAATTGAATAAGTATTACCCATAGATGAAAATTTCAAATTGTAATATACAAATTCCCTTTGACTATTTGCCAAAGTGTTTTTTTTTAAATATTGAAAAATGTTATATATAAAAAATGAATTATTTAAATTGTAAACGGTGAAAACGATAACAAAAATGAAAAAAAAAAATGTTACCAAAATATGAATTTTTTCAAATTTAAAAACATCAATCCCCTATGAGTATTGCACAATGTGTTTCTTTTGAAATGTTGAAAAAAGTTTTATATATAACATATGAGTCATTTAAATTGCAAACACTGAAAAGGGTAAAAAAATTAAAAAAATGTTACAAAAGAAGAAAATTTTCAAACTCTATTACACCAATTCCCTTTGAGTATTGGCCAAAGTATTTTATTTGAATTGGTTAACAATTTTTATATATAAAATATGAATTATTTGAATTATAAACGGTGAAAACGGCAAAAAAAAGAAAAAAAATGTTACCAAATGATGAAATTTTTCAAATTTAAATGTAACGTCCCATTTACTTATTAAACGAAAATAAAGGAAACGTCACACAATAATAGTACTGTAGCGTAGTCTTAGGGTCCTTAACACAACCCCTACAACCTGGGCACACCACGATGTCGACGGAAACCATATAGAAGTCTAACAAAAGAGATAGGGTAGAAATGCATAAAGCGATACATGGGCCACAACCCTAAAGAAATCATGAAGAAAATAACTCCGGCCCAGATGGCTAAGCAGCGGAATCACCATTCCCTTGATGTCCACGAGAACCTCGCCCATCGGCTCCCATCAATCAAATTGATGATCATCGCAAGAAAGAACAGCCACATACAACACAACCATACAACAAAATGGGTAAGCTAGAGCCAATAACATATTCATCATGTAGTTAATATATTCTCACCATCCCATATCCATACAACAACCAAGCATGTCATGACTCTTCATTCAATACACTACGACTCGACTCGACTCATCCGGATACGTATAACCTGGTCGAATTCAGCAGATGCTTGCACTTGTGGTGGATACCTCTGCTCACCCCCGAGCTGCTCACCCCCGAGCTATGTGTTACAAGTGTTACGATGGATCAATTTTTCCCTCACCACAAGGTTAGCCCTTAGTGAATTTCAAGCCTCCTGCTACTCTCACCACAGGAGTCAGTCCGCTCTAGGTGAGACTAACTGACCCCTTAGAGTGTCAGGATGCAACCTTACTTTGAATCCTTACCTAGTTATACAGATGGGGCACCACCATGGATACCCACTACTAGGGGCCATGGGATTACGTCCCGACCACTGAAGTACAACCCCGGAGGCCTCACCTAGACACCCCAAGGAATTTACACGTTGACACGGACTAACATTCATAAATCAGCAATGAGAGAACATTAAATCATATTTACAATTGCATACCAACCCCTGAGATTAATTCCTCATACATATCACATTTCGAATCCATACCTCTGATCATCACCACCCCATGAGTCCAGGGCCTCATCTCATATCAATACCATGTTCCTTTAGTTCCAAACCACTCATTCATTTCACATGCCAAGTTCCCACAACACCCATCATTCATCATTTATGAATCATGTCACGCATATATAGCAATCCATTAGGCATATATCCATACATATGTACATGTATCTCATAATGGAAGTCATACCCAACAATTCCAATCATAAGAGAGCAAACACGCAACCAAACACCACACTATCTCGCCCAATCCCTCACTTAGGCTGAAGGGTCTCGCTCAGGCGAGACATTCTCGCTCAGGCGAGTCCCCTTCGCCTAGGCGAGGGCTCGAAAAGAGCATCTGGAAGCAATGCGGGATCTCGCTTAGGCGAGACCCCTCTCGCTTGGGCGAGATGCTCGCTCGCTCAAAAATTTGAGCGGGTCGCCTGAGTGACCTCTCGCGCAAACTGGTTTGGGCGAATCCCTGTTTGTCTCGCCTAGTCGAGACTGGCTCGCTTGGGCGAGATTAACAGGTCTCGCCACTGTTTCACTTGCAGCAGCCATGTTTTTCAAACCAACCAAACATACAAAGTATTCTCACGCATCAAATCGAAGGATTAAACCATACAATCAGCAACCAACTCAAACACAGTCCCAAAACGACTCGAAACTAGAAACCCTAACTTCCCGTACTTGGAAAAGGGCTAACAGAACTTCGACACAAGACCTTGGAGCACAGCAACTTTGAAAGATGGACTTGCAGAACTGACGGAACAGCGGAAGACACGATTATTTTCAAACTTTAATCGGTGGAATACTAATGTAAAGCTTTAGAAAGTAAGTACAATAGGTTTAGAGTCACTTACGTGGAGTAGAAATCGCTACTTGAGCTCTTGGGACGGACTGGTTCGAGATGGGAACAAACCCTAGCAGAGCTCTAGCGTACCAGTTAGGGAAACGGTTGAAGGTTCTGTGAATGCAAGGAAAATGGAGGCATTAGGGTAACTGAAGCAAGTTTTATCAGTTGGGCCAGCTCTAGGCCCAAACACAAGGGGCAACCCTTTACTTTAGGGCAGAAAGTAATAAGCCAAAATTAATGGACCTTACATTAAACACACCAATCCCCTCTGAATATTACCAAACGTGTTTCTTTTGAAATTTTGAACAATTTTTTATTTATAACATATGACTCATTTAAATCGTAAATGGTAAAAAGGGTAAAAAAACTTAAAAAACTATAACCTAAATATGAAAATTTTCAAATTGTAATAAACCAATTCCCTTTGAGTATTGGCCAAAGTGTTTTATTTGAATTGGTGAACAATTTTTATAAATGAAATTTGAATTATTTAAATTGTAAACGGTGAAAATGGTTGAAAATGGCAAATGACGAAATTTTTCAAATTTAAAAACACCAATCCCCGAGTATTGCCAACATGTTTCTTTTGAAATTTTGAACAATTTTTCACATATAACATATGAGTCATTTAAATTGTAAACGGTGAAAAGGGTAAAAAAATTAAAAAATTGTTACCAAAAGATGAAAATATTCAAATTTTAATACTCCAACTCCCGTTAAGTATTTGCAAAAGTGTTTTATTTGAATTCGTGATTAATTTTTATATATAAAAATGAATTATTTAAATCTTAAATGGTGAAAACGATAAAAAAAATTAAAAATGCGTTATCAAAAGATGAAATTTTTGAAATTTAAAAACACCAATCCCCTCTGAGTATATCCCAACAAGTTTATTTTGAAATGTTGAACAATGTTTTTATATATAACAGATGAGTCATTTAAATTGCAAACGGTGAAAAGGGTAAAAAAAATTAAATAAGTGTTACCAAAAGATTAAAATTTTCAAATTGTAATATACCACAATTCCCTCTGAGTATTGGCCAAAGTGTTTTATTTGAAATGTTTCAAAATTTTTATATATAAAATATGAATTATTTGAATTGTAAACGCTGAAAATGGTAAAAAAATGAAAAAAACATTAGTAAAAGATGAAATTTTTCAAATTTAAAAAAACCAATCCCCAATGAGTATTGGCCAACGTGTTTCTTTTGAAATGTTGAACAACTTTTATATATAACATAATTTAAATTGTAAATAGTGAAAAGGGTAAAAAAAATTAAAAAAAGGTTACCAAAAGAAAAAAAATTTCAAATTGTAATACACCAATTACCTTTGAGTATTGTTCAAAGTGTCTTGTTTGAAATGTTGAACAATTTTTATATATAAAATATGAAATATTTATATTGTAAACAATGAAAACGATAAAAAAAAGAAGAAGAAAAGGCGTTACCAAAAGATGAACTTTTTCACATTTAAAAACATGAATCCCCTCTAGGTATATCCCAACGAGTTTATTTTGAAATGTTGAATGATTTTTTATATATAACAGATAAGTCATTTAAATTGCAAACGGTGATAAAGGTAAAAAAAAATTAAAATTGTTACCAAAAAATCAACATTTTCAAATTTTAAATAGACCAATTCCCTTTTAGTATTGACCAAAGTTTTTATTTGACATGTTGAACAACTTTTATTTATAAAATATGAATTATTTAAATTATAACAGTTGAAAAAGATAAAAAAAATATGAAAAATGTGTTACCAAAAGATGAAAGTTTTCAAATTTAAAAACACTAGTCCCCTCTGAGTATATCCCAATGAGTTTATTTTGAAATGTTGAACAATTTTTTATATATAATAGATGAGTCATGTAAATTGCAAACGGTGAGAAGGGTAAAAAAAAAATAAAAAAAGTGTTACCAAAAGAAAAAAATTTTCAGATTTTAATAGACCAATTCCTATTGAGTATCATGCAAAGTGTTTTATTTGAAATTTTGTAAAATTTTTATATATAAAATATGAATTATTTAAATTTTAATCGATGAAAATGGTAAAAAAAATGAAAAAATCATTACCAAAAGATGAAAATTTTCAAATTTAAAAACACTATCCCCTCTGAGTATGTCCCAACGTGTTTATTTTGAAATGTTGAACAATTTTTATATATAACATATGACTCATTTAAAATGTAAACGGTGAAAAGGGTAAAAAAAACTAAAAAAGTATTACTAAAAGATGAAAATTTTCCACTTGTAATAAACAAATTACCTTTGAGTATTGGCCAAAGTGTTTTTTTTGAAATATTGAAAAAAATTTATATATAAAAAATTAATTATTTAAATTGTAAACGGTAAAAATGGTAAAAAAATAAAAAAAATGGTACCAAAATAGGAAAATTTTCAAATTTAAAAATATCAATCTCCTTTGAGTATTGCCCAATGTGTTTCTTTTGAAACGTTGAACAATTTTTATATATAGCATATGAGTCACTTAAATTGTAAACAATGAAAAGGGTAAATAAAAAATAAAAAAAGGATTACCAAAGGATGTAAATTTTCAACTTGTAATAAACAAATTCCCTTTGAGTATTGGACAAAGTGTTTTATTTGAAATCTTCAACAAATTTTATTAATAAAATATGAACTATTTAAATTGTAAATGTTGAAACGGTAAAAAAAAAATGAGAAACAACACTCCCCACTGACAATATCTGAACGAGTTTCTTTTGAAATGTTGAAAATTTTTCATATATAACTAGTGAGTCATTTAAATTGCAAATGGTGAAAAGCGTAAAAAAAATTAAAATAGTGTTACCAAAAGATAAAAAAATTTACATTTTAATACACCAATCCCCTTTGAGTATCGGGCAAAGTGATTTATTTGCAATTTTGTAAAATTTTTATATATAAAATATGAATTATTTACATTATAAACGGTGAAAGTGGTAAAAAAAACAGAAAAAAGCATTATCAAAAGATCAAAATTTTCAAATTTAAAAACACTAATCCCCTTTGAGTATGTCCCAACATGTTTCTTTTGAAATGTTGAACATTTTTTATATATAACATATGAGTCATTTAAATTGTAAATGGTGAAAAAAGTTTAAAAAGAATTAAAATAGTGTTACCAAAAGATGAAAATTTGCAAATTGTAATACACCAATTCCCTTTGATTATTGGCTAAAGTGTTTTATTTGAAATGATGAAATATTTTTATACATAAAATATGAATTATTTAAATTGTAAACGGTGAAAATGGTAAGAAAAAATGAAAAAAATGTTACCAAGAGATTAAATTTTTCAAATTTAAAAACAATAATCGCCTCTAAGTATGTCCCAATTTGTTTCTTTTGAAAAGTTGAACAATTTTTATATATAACATATGAGTCATTTAAAATGTAAACGGTGAAATGAGTAAAAATAAAATAAAAAAGTATTACCAAAAGATGTAAATTTTCAAATTGTAATAAACAAAGTCCCTTTGAGTATCCGACTAAGTGTTGTATTTGAAATGTTAAAAAAAATTTATCTATAAAAATGAATTATTTAAAATGTAAATGGTGAAAAAGGTAAAAAAATGAAAAAAAAGGTACCAAAATATGAAAACTTTCAAATGTAAAACTACCAATTTCCTATGAGTATTGCCCAACGTGTTTCTTTTGAAAATGTTGAATAATTTTTTATATATTACATATGAGTCATTTAAATTGTGTTATCAAAAGATGAAAATCATCAAATTGTAATACACCAATTCCTTTTGAGTATTGGCCAAAGTGGTTTATTTGAATTGGTGAACAATTTTTATATGTTAAATATTAATCATTTAAATTGTAAATGGTGAAAACAGTAAAAAAAAAATGAAAACACCAATCCCCTCTGAGTATATCCAAACGAGTTTCTTTTGAAATGTTGAAATTTTTTTATATATAACTTTGTTAGTCATTTAAATTGCAAATGGTGAAAAGAGTCAAAAAAAAATAAAAAAAGTGATATAAAAAGATAAAAATTTTCAAATTTTAATACACCAATTCCCTTTGAGTATCGGTCAAGGTGTTTTATTTGAAAGTTTGTAAAACTTTTATATATAAAATATAAATTATTTATATTTTAAACGGTTAAAACAGTACAAAAAATGAAAAAAACATTATCAAAAGATGAAAATTTTCAAATTTAAAAATACTAATCCCCTTTTAGTATGTCCCAACGTGTTTCTTTTGAAATGTTGAACAATTTTTATATATAACATATAAGTCATTTAAATTGTAAATGGTGAAAAAAGGTTAAAATGAATGAAAATAGTGTTACGAAAAGATGAACATTTGCAAATTGTAATACACCAATTCCCTTTGAGTATTGGCCAAAGTGTTTTATTTGAAATGATGAACAATTTTTATACATAAAATATGATTTATTTAAATTGTAAACGGTGAAAATGGTAAAAAAAATGAAAAATACGTTACCAAGAGATCAAATTTTTCAAATTTAAAAGCAATAATCCCCTCTAAGTATGTCCCAACTTGTTTCTTTTGAAATTTTGAACAATTTTTATATATAACATATGAGTCATTTAAAATGTAAACGGTGAAAAGATGTAAATTTTCAACTTGTAATAAACAACTTCCCTTTGAGTATCGAACAAAATGTTTTATTTGAAATGTTGAAAATTTTTATCTATAAAAAATGAATTATTTAAATTGTAAACGGTGAAAGCGGTAAAAAAATGAAAGAAAAGGGTACCAAAATACGAAAATTTATAAATTTAAAAATACCAAACGCTTCTGAGTATTGCTGAATGTGTTTCATTTGAAAACGTTGAACGATTTTTATATATACGATATGAGTCACTTACATTGTAAACAGTGAAAAAGGTAAAAAAAATATAAAATGTGTTACGAAAAGATGAAATATTTCAAATAGTATGGCACCTATTCCTTTTGAGTATTGGCCAAAGTGGTTTATTTGAATTGGTGAACAATTTTTATATATAAAATATTAGTTGTTTAAATTGTAATTGGTGAAACCGGTAAAAAAAATGAAAAAAACATTGCCAAAAGATAAATTTTTTCAAATTTAAAAACACCAATCCCCGCTGAGTATTGCCCAACATGTTTCTTTTGAAATGTTAAACAATTTTTATATATAACCTAGGAGTCATTTAAATTGTAAACGGGGAAAAGGGTAAAAAAAATTAAAAAAGTGTTACCAAAAGATTAAACTTTTCGAATTATAATACAACAATTCCCTTTGAGTATTGGCCAAAGTGTTTTATTTGAAATGTTGGACAAAATTTTATTTATAAATTATGAACTATTTAAATTGTAAATGGTGAAACGATAAAAAAATGAAAAACATCAATCCCCTCTAAGTATATCCGAATGAGTTTCTTTTGAAAAGTTGACATTTTTTTATATATAATTGGTGAGTCATTTAATATGCAAATTGTGAAAACCGTAAAAAAATTAAAAAAGTGTTACCAATAGATAAAAATTTTCAAATTTTAATACACCAATTCCCTTTCAATATCACGCAAAGTGTTTTATTTGAATATTTGTAAAATTTTAATATAAAATATGAATTTTTTATATTTTAAATGGTGAAAACATAATAAAAAATGAAAAAAGCATTATCAAAACATGAAAATTTTCAAATTTGAAAACACTAATCCCCTTTGAGTATGTCCCAACGTTTTTGTTTTGAAATGTTGAACAATGTTTATAGATAACCTGTGAGTCATTTAAATTGTAAACGGTGAAAAGGGTAAAAAAAATTAAAAAAATTTTACCAAAAAATGAAAATTTTCAAACTGTAATACACCAATTCACATTGAGTATTGGCCAAAGTGTTTTATTTAAAATTTTGTAAAAGTTTTATATGTAAAATATGAATTATTTAAATTTCAAATGATTAAAATGGTAAAGAAATGAAAACAACGTTACGAAAAGATGAAATGTTTGAAATTTAAAAACACGAATCCCCTCTAAGTATTGTCCAATGTCTTTCTTTTGAAATGTTGAACTATTTTTATTTATAACCTATAAGTCGTTTAAATTGTAAACGGTGAAGTGTAAAACAAGTTGAAAATTTTCAAATTGTAATATACCAATTAACATTGAGTATTGGCCAAAGTGTTTTATTTGAAATGTTAAACAATTTTTATTCATAAAATATCAATTATTTAAATTATAATCGTTGAAAACGGTAAAAATAATGAAAAAAGCGTTACAAAAAGATGAAAATTTTCAAATTTAAAAACACCAATGCCCACTAAGTATTGACCAATGTGTTTCTTTTGAATTGTTGAACAATTTTTATATATAACATAATTTAAATTGTAAATAGTTAAAACGGTAAAAAAAAATTAAAACAATGTTACCAAAAGAATTTTTTTTTCAAATTTTAATATACCAGTTCCCTTCGAGTATTGTCCAAAGTGTCTTATTTGTAATGTTGAACAATTTTTATATATAAAATATGAAATATTTAAATTGTAAACAGTGTAAGGCCCATTAATTTCTGGTTCCCTTTTTCTGCCCTAAAGTGAAGGGCTGCCCTTTTGAAAGTGGGCCTAGAGTTGGCCCAAGTAATATAACAGAACCCCAGGTTTGCCCTAACTCACCTTGCTTATTCTTTTTTATACAAACCCTTAGAGCAGCAACTGTCTCCCGCTCCGTTAGGGTTTGGTGTTATTGTGACCCAAAGAGCTCGAACCAACATTTTTTCTCCTCACGTAAGTATTTCTTTCTCCGTTCTTGAAACTACTGCTACTGTTACTCTGAGTAGCTCATGCCTCCACTGCCATTCTTTTTCCAGTTTGCTAAGTCGTCCCTGAGCTAGCATCGGAGCTACTGTACTAATCAAGTTTGGTCCCGGAGCCTTCTGCTGAACCCTTCCAGGTAAGGGAAGCTAGGGTCCATTTGTTTAGGTCGTTTTTCTGCTTGTTCTGCTGCTATTGTGTGGTTTTGTAGATTATATGCTACTGCGATGTGATAAGTATGGCGTCTGGCTTTTGGGTTTGTTGTATGTGAATCTATTGTGTGAACGAACAGTGGCGGACACTGGTTTTCTCGCCCAAGCGAGCAAGAATCGCCTAGGCGAGACTAATAGGGGGCTCGCCCAAAAACTCCTGCACGAATGGTCGCGCAGGCGATTGGGCTTCTTTTTTTTTAGCGAGGTGCAATCTCGCTGAGGCGAGAAGGGTCTCGCTTGAGCGAGACGTCGCAAAACCCGCTATTCTCTTCTCGCACCCTCGCCTAGGCGAGATGTGGTCCGCCTGGGCGAGAGGGTCCTGCTTGCCTGAGCGAACCCTGTTAGCTTGAGCGAGGCAACGAGCAGGTTTGATGTTATTGTTGAATAGTTCACTGATGTGTGGCTTGTTTGTTTGATCCAAATGTTTTACTAGAAGGTTTGCGTGATGATTGTATGATTAATATGCGAGTTTGAGATGGGAATGGCATGATATTTTATTGGGTATGAATGGGAAAGCATGAGTTGTACGATTTGTTGAATTTACATGATATTGATGCTATGGGAAATTCTTGATCGATGGGTGGAACATGTATAAAGTGTGGGTAGGGCGTAATTCCATGACTCTCGTAGTGAGAGATCTTGGTGGCGCCTCATCTGTGGTGGTGCCTCAGGGCCAGGGCGTAATTCCACGAAGGCCACGTGGTGGTGCCTCCTGTAGGGGTATAATTCCGTGAAGGCCTCGCGGTGACGCCTCATTGCTAGGACATAATTCCACTGCCACGTGGTGGTGCCTCAATCACGTATCCGGATAGTCAAGTCTTGGGTTCCCATATATTTTGATAGCTTTGGTGTGATGCTTGTTATTTATGCTTGGCTTTGAAATTACCTGTGAACTGTTATAAAATGAGATTCCTTTACACTAGCTTACCCTTTGCTTGCTTGTATGTTGTGTGTGGTCTTCTCTATTGTGATGATCATCAACCTTGTTGATATGTGCAGATGTGAGAACACTTGGCAGTGGTAACGTTGATAGGGATGCTGCAGCCTGATGGACTGGATGGGTATTGGGCCCACTGCTGGATAATTTAGTTACTATGTTTTCCTTGTCTGTACTAAACTTATAACTATTAGTTCGTTAGCATTTTACATTTTGGGCCATGTGATGATGAAGGATTGACCCCAACCAAGGATGGAGGCACATGCTTAAGAAGACTAAGCATGTTTAGAAATGAAGTTCACTAATCCTTCATCCCTTTCATTTGTGTTTGTTATTTTTGATTCCCTAAGTTGACTTAGTTAAATCAACTTTAGTTGACTTGTTGACCTTTGACTAGGTTTGACTTGTTGACTATAGTTGACTTGACTT
>Ga0214544_1008096_pt1 | contig 17873 bp, 4 predicted proteins | sample CNSS3metaG_FD_160074 | JGI IMG/M metagenome (GOLD analysis project Ga0214544, IMG submission 160074) | Root nodule microbial communities from cowpea collected in UCLA plant growth center, Los Angeles, California, USA - CNSS3 | ecosystem: Host-associated > Plants > Roots > Nodule | place: USA... | reverse complement strand
TATATATTAGCGGACTTTAGTGTTGTTGTAGGGGTCATGGCCCCCTAGATTCTTATTTTTTTAAAAAAATTATATGTAATATATATTATATAGATAAAAAATAAATTAGGTAAATTTGTATTTCTTTTGACTTTTAAAGGAAATTTATCATTAGAAAATAGTTATCAAGGTTTTGACTATCAAATGAATTAGTTTTTAAATTAGTGTCAAATTAATTAATGACCAATTATAATTTTTTATTTATGATAGTGACTACTTTAGTAACCAATAATTTTTAATTTTGTAAATTGGTATTTAAATTGATTATACCAACTAAGTATTTTTTTTATTTCTAAAATTGGTTTCTAATTAATTATTTTCTTCGAGTGATAAAATTAAATATAATAAAGAATAAACAAATTTATTGAGATACTTTTTATATTCTTTATTATCTTTCGAGTTTCTCACATATTCTCACTCTCATATGTTTTCTTTTGTTAAGGAAGAAAAATAGGAATTTAAACACGAACTCATCCTTCTCATTCTTATTTCTCTTATGTTCTATTCCATTATCAAAGATATTAGGGATAACTTTTTTTTTGCCTCACTTGATAGTGAAATATTAGTTTAATAAATAATATTTTTTCATCTTATAAGTTTTTGCAGATTTATTTTTTTATGAATATAGAAGGAAAAAAGAAAAAATCATATCCTATATGTTTTTCATGACAATTTTTTAATTGTGACTTGATTATTATACATTGTTATTTTAATAATTGCGTCTCTCAATTTATTATTAGATTTTGATAAATTATTTTTATTTTTAAACTTAAACAAAAAAAAAAGTCATAGAAATCTCTCTTGTATATTTCTTTTTTATCCTTCTTAAAAAATTCACTTATGTTACACTAAATATTCAATTGTTGAATTAAAGATTTAATATTCAAATAATTATATGTGTAGGTGAAAATTTTCATATTAATTATCTCTTTAAAATATATATAAATTTAAATATATTATTTTGATCTTCTAAAAATTATCCTCAAAATCGATCACTATATAATAATTATAATATTATTATCATAGTATGACATAAATAGAGAGTAGAGTATTCGATTTTCGGGCAGTATACATAAAACTCCAATATAATTATGTTAAAGAATGAAATATGATTCATGATGATTGGTTGACGCGTCTTGGATAATTGTTCTGAGTAAGAATGATCATATCGTGTTGCGTTGGTGAATGTGTCAGAGTGGATTCATTTTATTTTGGATCTTGCATGCGCTTCAAGTTCAAGCATAAATCATGTATGCACCCATTCCAGATGTAGGACTTCCTTTAGAATCACAACCTTACCAAAACATGTAGTGCGCGTATAACGTATATATGACACAACATGTTGCTTTGTTTCCTGCTAAGAACTGCACAACTTGTTTACTCCTATATTAGACAGGTACTATAATTTATTCTCACAGAAACATCACTGTTTATTTAGTGGTAATGATAAAAAAAATTAAATTATGATTTTAGGTTACTTCAATTATAATTTTCAAAATAGTATATATATATATATATATATATATATATATATATATTAAATCATACTAGAATTTTATTTCTTCTGACTTTCTTTTGTTTTATAATTATAATGAACTATATTAATTTTTTTTTCCAATCTAACTCTAATAATTGAAGATCAGTCACTTTTGAAAATTAATTTTCTATCATTTTTCTTGCTGTTTCACTAAATTCTAAATGAAAATTAACAGAAGTAAATTATTTAAAACTACCAAAATCTTGTAACAAATATATATATATATATATATATATATATATAGGGCAAAACTTATTTTTTTAAATGTTTAGCACAATCAAAATTTGAATTTATCGTTGGTGAAAATTATTTCTGATCGAGAACAATGATTAACAATTTCCATAACCTAAAAGGTGTACAGGTTAAATAATATTCTTTTAGCATATTTTATTTTTATATCTAAAGTGGCATCATAAAATTCAAACTCTAGATGATTTGGTTAAAAGAAAAAGTTGCTACTATTTATACTAACCAAAAATGATGGTGTAATGATCACATATTTGATGAAAAATATAGAATAGTTTATAAATTATTATTAAAACAATTTATATGTTAGAATTAACTTAAACTCAAGCTTAATGAAGTGATTCTTTTCAAGTTATAGAATTGAATTTGACACTGGAGATTCACCACAGGAGTGAAACCTAATTTATGTTGAATGATAAATTGAAAATAAATCAGATAAGGAAGTAAAAAAAAAAAAAAAGATTGAAATACATGAGGTTTCTTGGTTACTCCGTAGCTACTTCCGAGAAGAATCAAAGAAAAAACAAGACAATAATTTGTCCAACACGAACACATGTGGTTTTCCCCTGCAGAAGACACCAAAAGAAAGGTGTAAAACCAAAATTCGAAAAAGAAAAGAGAGAAAGATGGAAAAGTTGAAATAATTAACTGTGTTCTCGTGCGTAGCTTGATAAAGAAAGACATGGGGGGTAAAGACAATCGTACGTACAAAGTCTAGGTACAAATAATGCAGCTATAGCAGGGGATTGTACTTTATGTATTATTTGCTCTTTTTTTTAATTTTATCATTTTTCTTGGATCATGAACACCCCTTATAACAACAAAACAAAGTAACAACATCCTTTTTGTTTTGAGCAAGACAACTAAATATTCCCCACCACAACATAATCCACCTTTGTACATCCAACAATGCCAGCCCCTAATACCCTGCTCTTCTCTCACTCCCACAACTTCATATTATTCAAAATAGTAAAAGGGCTTCATGTAGATGAAGAGGGTGGGACATCATGACCTATATGTGCCCATGTGTCTCTCTTTCTTCTAATCATCTAACCTTTTACCCTAAAAATTAGTAAAACATGATGAAAGATGTGATATTTGATAGAATTGGGGTAAAGGAAGATGAAAAAGAGGTGGATTGCATAATCTCCATTAGAAAAAATTAATATATTAATAATTGATACTAATATTTGTTTTTAAGAATTGGATATTAAATATAACTTAATTCCGTAAAATGAACTTGTAACTTGATGTTTGCACTCAATTGTATATTATAAATTGACATGATCTTTAATTGATGTAGAACTTTTAACATATAAAATATTTTATCACTTACCATACGGTGTTTGGTATATTATTTACTTAACATGAACATTCATAAAAATAAAAATAAAAACATTTTTACGGCTGTCTTAAAAAATAAAAAAAAAAATGTTAACTAAGATTAGTAAATTAATTTTATCTTTTAATTAATGTAGAATCTCTATCACACCTTACTCACATTAAAATATAGATATTTGTTTATAATCTATGAATATTTTGAAAACAAGTGACATGAAAAACTCATCAAACCTACTTAGGATATCTTATACTATGTTAGGAAGTTTAAATTTAAGTCATACTTATACTTACAATAGATAATATGAGATAAGGATCGTACTTATCTCTTGTCTTGTAGAATCTCTAACAACATATTTATTCTTATAAATCACTTTCAAAATATTTTCTAAGGAGTAAGTATTTCTGTAAAAAAGATAGTCCAAACATGGAAATAAACTTTTGCAGGTGTTAGATTTGGATAGTTAAATTAAGCGTACCTCAATGTTTAACATTTTTAGCACTTTATATTATTGAGAAACTCTCTTTTTCTCTTACCCTAGAAAACTAAATTCTTTTGTACAAACTTTTAATCCAAGTAAACATTAAAATAAAAATTAACAAAACTTAACAATCTAAACCACATCATTATTTTATAAAGGGAACCCACTGGGAAATTATGTTCATGTGTCTTGATCGATGACGGCAATGAAGCAATAATTCTTGCACGAGTTGATGGACTGTAAAATTCAAATAAAACAAAATAGAAAACTCTGTTGTTCAGTTCTCGATTACAATAATAATAGTTCATGAGGAAGCCTCAAGGAAATGAGAATCATGTGCTTTTCATCCCTGGAAAGAATTAAACAAAAAAAATTGCAGAATGTGTTAGGAATTGGCCTGTCATGCATATTTAGCATTTTAATCTTGTCATGTTTATCATTGCAGTCATTATTAATTAATAATTATTGGGTTTAGAAGACGCGTTTCATAATCACATGGGGTGTTTTATTCGTGGGGCAAGAGTGTGTCAGTAGAGGCATAATTTTGGAAAGTACGTAAATTATGTGCAAAACTCATGAACATATCATACAAAAGAATAATACGATTACAGAAGAAAAAAAAAACTAATTAGAAAATTAGAATATCTTCCCATAATGATTCACGCGAAAGAAAGAGAAAAAACATTATGCAGGACTGTGGAGATTATTGTTAGGATTTATTAGAAATCAAAATTTAAGGAAAAATATAAGATCAGAACTTACACAATAACAGCCTTACATGTAATTAATTGAATGTAATAAGAGTTTATCAAATTTTTGTTAAAATTATTATGAAATATTTGGAAAAAAAACATATTTTGTTTCTTAATTCTGTTATTCTGTTATTCTTAATTCTTTACTTTTATTTTTAAAAATTATTTGATTGAGAACCAAATAATTTTTAATTATATCGACTGATTTAAGATCTTAAATTTGTCATCGAACAATATTTTGTTATCAGCACTATAAATTTAATTTAAAAAGTAAGTAAAATTATTGAGTATGTCTGGTTGGGAATCAGCAATAAACTATGGGAAACTCCAAAAAGAAATTTTTTAAGTTAAAATTTATATTTCATAAAAATATACAATATTTTGTGAAATGCAATTCGCGAAAATCGAAGTTATTTCTCAGTATACCTGAAAAAGATTTCCATCATCTTTATTTTAATTATTTATTTGAAAATAGGTTTTTAGTGAAATAAGTTGGTAGTTGAAATTTAGTAAAGTTATTGAAATAATGTAGGTGGTCATTGTGGAAAAATATAGTCAAACATGAATAAAGGTTTAAGGTTTAGGCAATAGGAGAAAAACAAATGGAGGAGGAAGAAAATGAGAAGGAAGGAGACATAAACTTGAATGAAGGAAAATATAGGTGGCCAAGTCAAAGTAAGAAGAAGTAGAGAGGAACACTACACGAAAATTCTTTATCAGTGACCAATATAGATACCAATTTATAAATTAAACATTATTGATAACTAAAATAGTTTCAAAATTGATCACAATATGGAATTGGTCTCTACATTGGTCACTAACATATTAGCTACAAAAAAAAAGTTTCAAAATTTGTTCGATTAGTGACCATCGATCCATTAAGCCTTGCGTTGGGGACAATTTGTCATTCTCCTTAGACCTTGACTAGGGAGCTTTTGTTCCTACCACACCCAAACCCACATCACTTAGAAGTCAAGACCTAAGGCGTATAAATATCCCTTCCTCCTTCCACCTCCAAGGCAAATTTTAAGGATAAAACCGAGATGTAGCACATGATCAAAATGGATAATACCTTATATGCATGGTGATTAACAACGATTCTATCATTATCAGACTTGGGATCGGAACATTGGCGCCCACCATGGGGTCGATAACGGAACCATCGGTACATTAACCCCTCCATTGGGGATTATTTATCATTCCCCTTAGACCTCGATTTGGGGCCTTATGTTCCTACTACATCCAGTAGTCCCACATCAATTAGAAGTCAAGGCCTAAGGCAGTTTAAATACTCATTCCTCCTTCCACCCTCTAGGGTACCTTTTAATGAAAAAATCATGATAGAGAACATGCTCCAAAGCGAACAATACATCAAATGTATGGTGATTGACAATGATTATATCAACGAACTTAGGACAGGAACATTAGTGTCCATCGTAAGACTGATAATGGAACCATGAGTCCCTTAAGCCCTCTAGGTCATCGTGAAGGAGAACACAATTCAAAATGTCCAATACCTCAAATGTATGGTGATTGATAGTGATTCTATCATCAGACTTTGGATCGAAACATTGACCCTCACCGTGGGGTCGATAACAAAACCATTGGTCTCTTGAGCCTTCCATGACGATTTGTCATTCCCTTTAGACCTCGAATATGGACTTATGTTTCTACCATATCTAATAGTCTCATATCACTTTGAACTCGAAGCTTAAGCAAATTTAAATGCACCATAAATATCACCACTTCAATATAAACTACAAGTTCACATATATTATATGCATTAATAAATTTTAAGTGAATTTATTTTTATATAACACACTTTCTTAAAGATACAAGTTTTTATTTTTTACAAAATGATTATAAAATATTTATGATGATATGTTTCTATGATATTTTAAATATAAAATAATGAAATCACTCACTTTTTAATAAAAAAATATTTATTTTTCTATTTTAACACTTTATAAAAGTTTATGTTAATATAACATTTTAAATAAAATAGTAAAAGTGAATATCACTTTTTTAAAATATATGAGAAAGAAGTGTCACTTGATGAAAACATAAAAAGTTTAAAAGTATATAGACAAATACTTAATTAAACAATTGATAGGTTTCTTTAAGTAAGGTAGACATGTAACTCAAATTAAATTATTGTTGGAAATTAAAAAATGTGTATAAGTTTCACATTAAATAAAAATAAAAAAAGTTAAGAATCAAATAAAACTAAAAGTTCATAAATTTATTATTTTAATTTTAGAAAAGTACGAAACATTTATTTTCAGATATTTAGATAAAACAAGCGTTCCCGAAAAAACAATTGGGTATTGTAGAATTTGATTTCTTTCGTCACATTTTTATCATAAAAAAGTTAAATATATATATATATATATATATATATATATATATATATATATATATATATATATATATATGAAACATCTGTTTTCATATATTTAGATAAAACATATGTTCTCGGAAAAACAATTGGGTATCTTAGAGTTTGATCTTTTCGTCACATTTTTATAATTAAAAAACACATAAAAATTTTTAAAAAAAAAAAATATTTTTTATATATATATTTATATATATATATATATATTTTTTTTTTTTTTACCACTAAAAGAAATAGTTGTGTAACACGTTGCTTGTGACGGGAATGAATCACTGAATAAATACACATTATTTAAAAAACAATAAGCTGAAAAGTAAAAGCATTTGTCAGCGAATAATCAGTGGCGCACTGTGAAAAAGAAAAGATAAAGGAATATATAGGCAGAGAATTTTATAAAGGCAGATCCCTTTCCTCGGTTTCTGCTTACGTACATCAATAAGGTTTTATGGTTTTAATAGCGATTACTCTAATTTTTAATTAAGTTTAATTAAGTTAAACTTATTATTTTTTAACTATTAATCTAATCTAAAAAATGAGTTAAATCATCAAACTATATCATTTAAAAAAATACTTATTGAAAGATATTGAAAAAATAATTTTAATATTTTTTAATGATTATAAAATGACAATAATACTTGAAATACATATAAACAAATTCATATGGTAAAATATAAAATTACTTTTATAATTCAAGTTTTTGACACATGATGTTGTTTTATTACGTAATATATGATTGAGTAAAGTTGGGATGGATTTACAATTCATAACCTCTTATCTAACTCGTTTATAAATGGCAATATTATAAACCATAATCAATTTAATGACTGAATGTAATCTTCAAAAATATAATTAAGATAAACAAGTGAAGGAGATATACTTCAATTATTAGGTCAAGTGTTGGAATAAGTTCTTTTGAGTCAAATTGACTTCAATTTTTCAAATAAAATTTTAAATTTAATCTTCTAAATAAATAATATGATTGAGAAAGAAAATTAAGTTTTACTTACATTATTTTATCTGACAGGAGAATCATCGAAAAATTACAACATTAATAATACAACACAAATGAAATTTAAGTTCAACCAAAAAAAATTATTGACACCACTAGTTGAATTCAAGAGTTCATAATAGAAAATTTATTTCACACTTGTAAATTGTTATCTAAAGATAATCATATAATGATTCTAGTCACAATTGGTCCAAGTGTGCTTTCATGATCCTAATCAAAAGATATATGATGTGTTATCGCAGGTTTCTGAAATCTCGGACACGATTCCTTAATTTTGAATTGAACAGCGTTGTTTTCTTGGACACTGAGGACTTTTTGTAAAGTCTAAAAGTCTTTCAAACCATCAATGACCTATCACAGAGCCTATTGTTATTATTAGTTATGTTTCATGCTTCTACCTGACACCCATAAAATATACTATAATGTGAATTATGAGAACAAGAAAACGAGGAACCGTTTCTTCTTCAATTAAAGTGGCTTTCTAGTTTTCAAATGTTCAGAACGATGCTACTCAAGGTCAGTGCATAGTCAAAGTTTAAAATTGTGTGTGGAGTTCAAAACTTCACTTTTGCCTAGTTACAACAGATTAAAGGTTTTATTTTGTTTTAGATTTTAGTAGGATTGATGAATGAATTTAGTTTCTATGGCATGTGAGGAGTGTAATATGTTTTACATTGATAATTGATTAAATATTATACTATATAATTTGAAAGGTGTTTATTAAAAGAAAGTTTATTATTTAATGTTAGCAAATTTTATTTTTTTTAATTCAAATCGGTTATATCATTAATCTTATGATTTTTTATTTCTCATAAAATAAGAAATAAATATTTATATATCTAAAATTTTATTTATGTGATTACATACTATTGTTTTTAAATAATGTCCAAATAAGATCATGTTAGGCATTATGAACTTTGACATCTCAACAATGTTGATACCCAAAAACCTATTAATAATTTGTCATCACCCGAAAATTTATTAAAAACGAATACAAAACATAGGAGATTACATGTGTGTGTGTGTGCATTCATTTGTGTCTGTATGTGTGTGTGAGTGCGTTAGTGCGTTCGTTCGTGTGTGCACGTGTGTGTGTGTGTGTGTGTTTGTGCATATGTGCGTTTGTTCGTGTGAGCGTGCGTTTGTTCGTACATGCTTGTGTGTCTATGTAAATTAAGAAGTTATGAGACAAGAGCTTACAAACCAAAATAACTCTATGTTTCACTTGATTTTTTTTTCTTAGAAGTTTCTTTTATGCTTTTTAGAGGAAAAAAATTTTCTTTAGCATTAACACACAAATTAAAAACATTATAAATAAAACAAAACCTATTTAATAATGATCTTTTTAGTTTTAAATTTTCTTTTAAAGATATAAGTGTTTTGAAAAAAAAAAGATTAATTTATTTTAAATTAATTGTGTAACTAAACAAAAATATATTGATAAAAAAATAAAAGTATTTTACAAATTAATTTACATATTTAAATTTTAAAGTATTCAGCAAAAGACTCAAACCAAATAAATAAGAAATGAAAAAGAAACAAATGTATAATACACACTGAAAAAGTGAAGAATCTCTTGTATATATACACAAGAAAGTACAATAGTAGCTTTGGTGATACAATCGATCTGAATCACGAAGTGACTATCATTCAAATACCTTACACAAGTTACCCATATACAATGACAGTAGAAAAGTAGATACAATTGTAAAATAATAATTTCACAATTCTATCGTCAATTCCTCTACAACCATCTTTGATTAGTGGCTAGTGGTACTATTAATATTTTCTTTAACTATATAACGACTATTCATTTTAAAGTGTTGTTGTTTCCACTCTACAATGATAGTTGCTTTTGAACTATTGTCATATCTCAATTTATATAGTAGTGTTTGAACATTTTTCTTTCATGTGTCATTACTTTTTCTTTTCTCTAATTCTTCTTCTCCTTCCCCGACTTGTTTGTCTTCCTCCCCGCCACTTGTTCTAAAAATTGTTTATGCTTGCCTTTTGAAGCGAATACAATATTATCTATACAAAGTTATTTTAGGATGCAAAAAGATTTTTGACTATATCACTTTTGCAAATCGAACTCTTCCGCTCTTCTTCTTCTTGATGAAAGGTTTAACATAGGCATATGTAAGAAAAAAATCATTGCAAAAACTTTTTCTATTTGTTAAAAGTTTCACACTTACTTGAATACCTAACTTGGGTCTAATGATCTTTCATATAGAACATGCACTAAATGCACTCCATGGATGCATTAAATGCTCTTATTTTCTATAAGAAACATTGTTACGAGATTGATAAGTGTATCAAATTGTACAAGTAATAAAGTGAAAAGTCTAAGTATTGTTTCACAAATCAATTTTTTGTCTATCATATGAACTTTGAATACTTTTAGGTTATTAGCATCTTTGAATACACAATTTTTTCTTTCAAAAGAGACCTTGTAACATTTCTCTAACATTTGAGTAACACTTAACAAATTTTGAGTAATCTCAGGAATATATAAGACATCAAAAGTTAATCTGATACTTGAAGGAGTTTTAATTGAAATTGTTCATGTACCTTTCAGACAAGTTGTTCTCCATTTCCATTTCTTATTTTGGAAATATTTGATTTGTTAAGCCTTTTGAAAAGTTCTCAATCATAACATGTGGTTTGTACAACCATTATCTATAACCCAACATTTTGTAGACTTGTTTGTTGTAATATATTATGTCGTAATAAATATTTCCTTCCCTAGTCCTTACTCTACAATCTTGACATCTTTTTTAGGATCTTGGAATTTGCATCATGTCCCAATTGACAACATTTGTGGCATTTTACATGTGGCCTCCACCAACACTTGTTAGGTTGGTAATTATTTTTCTTGGAATAGGGACAAGATGAAAAAACTTATGTATTGTATTTGTTCCTTTTGTTGTTATTGACTATGAGAGCATTTTCTCTAGTATGAAGTAAGCACCTTTAACTGCATATTTGTCTTTATTAATCATCGTTGTTCTTGTGCTTGCAAGGCATCTATCTCTTCGTTGCTCTTGTACTTGTAAGACATGTATCACTTATGTCAAAGTAATATAGACAAAACTTTTTTGTGTTTTCTAACAAAACAATGAATGCTTCATATCTCTCTAGTGCCATCGCAAGAAATTTCTCAACAGTCTGGAATCTAGAAACTCCTTCTCCAACAATTTTATCTTATTACTAATACTCAACAATTTGTTTAAATATTATTTAATTGTCTCATACTCTTTCATCATATATAGCTCAAACTCCCTTTTCAAGTATAAAACTTGCATGTATCAAATCTTCTCCTTTCCTTTTATATTCTCATTTCAAATAATCTCAAATTTCTTTGCGTGATTTCAGAAACCCATAAAAACACATTTTCTTGCCCTAGGATCAAGTTTATTTCTATTAACATCAGAGGTAGAAGCATAACTCAAACATCCAAAGGTTGTCAAATCAAGATAAGTAGGAGATTTTAGGTAAAGCATTTCATATAGGGGGATTTATTTTTCAAAACAGCAGAAGGTATTTTGTTTATTATATGAACAACATGGTTAACAACATAAGACCAATAACATTTAGGTATATTTGATTGAAAAAGCAAGCTCCTAGTAACATTTAAAATATGTTGGTGTTTTCTTTCAACCATAGAGTTTTGTTGTGGAGTATTAACATAACTCTTTTGGTGAATAATGCTATATTTATTATAAAGATCAACGTACTCAAATTCAGGACCATTGTCGAATCTAATGGTCTTAATATCCTTCTTAAATTGATTTTTAATGTAGATAACAAAATTTAACAGAAGGTTTCTGGTTTCACCTTTAGAATGCATGAGAAACACCCAAGTATGTCTAGACAAATCATCTACTATAGTAAGAAAATATTTATGCCCATGTATGGAAGGAATAGAGATAGGACCCCATATGTCAACATGAATTAAATCAAAACAACTATCAGAAGCAATGGTATTGTCAGGAAAAGGCAACCTGTGTTGCTTCGAATAGTGGCATATATCACATATGTTTTTACAAGAATCATGAACATAAGGAAAAGTTCTATAAATTTGCTTTAGAACATTATTACAAGGGTGTCCAAGTCTGTAGTGCCAAACATTTATGTCTTTCTTAGAGTAATTCACAATAGTATTAACAAAAACATGATCTTGTGAAGTAGAGGTGTTTTCATCAAGGTAGTACAACCCCTCTATCATGATAGCATGTCCAATCATCTTGGATGAATGATTGTCCTGTATCTAACATTGCTCACAAGAGAAAATTAGTTTGCAATTTGAGTCCTTTGTGAGAGTTTGAACAGATATTATATTGAAAGAAAATTCAGGGATGTATAGAACGTTAAAAATGATTAAAGAGTCTGAAAAAATCTTAGTTCCAGCAAATTCATCAACAATAGTGGAATTATTAGGCAATCTAATAGTAATCGGCTTGATTTTGTAAAAACTAGAAAATTGACTTAAGTCATGGGTCACATGATTTGTGGCCCCTGTATCAAGAATCCAGACCTTACCTTGCTGATTCTTGTGAGTTGAGGCACTGTTGTTGAAGCTTTGGATGTGGCTGACAGTGCGCTTTGGCTCATCTTTGTCATCCAAAAGTTTCAACAACCTCTAAATCTACTCAATACTCAAGGTTTTAGTGGCAGCACCTTCCTCTGGAGTATGATAAGAGTATTTTTTAGGTTCAGAATTGACATTAAGGTTGCACATTTGTTGAGTGCTAGAATTTTTATTACTATAAGACCTTTTGTTTTGTTTTGTCCTTTGCTTATACCATGGGGGATATCCATGTTTTGAATAACACTCCTCTACAATGTGGTTCATCTTGTGGCAATAGGTACATTGCTTTCCTTGGTTAGGATTTCTGCCTCTGCCTCTTCCTTGTGTTCGAGACCCATTGCCTTTTCCTTGACCTCTCCAATAAGCTTGTTCTTGGCTTTTATATCCTATGTCAGTTGTATTCATGAGAACTTTGTTCTCATTAGCCATATTTCCAAAACCATTACCCTTTCTTTCTTGCTACATGACAAGAGAGAAAACTTTGTTTATGCTAGGTAGGGGTTCCATGAGCAATATATGAGTTCTAACACTGTTGTAGCTGTCATTCAATCCCTTTAGAAAACAAATGGCATGTTTAGTTTCCCTCTGTTTCAAGAAGAATCTGGGCAGATCACATTCATAAGGCTTTCCACAGGTGTAGTTGGGTACTGGTCTCAAGAACTCCAGTTCTTCCCATAACTTCTTTAATTTTGTAAAAAAAAAAAAATTGACTTATGCTTCTATCTCCCTATCTGATAGAGTGGATTTCTTGTAGTAGATCAGAAATTTGAAAGTAATCCCCTTGAGAAAATCTTTCCCTTAATTCCTCTCATAGTTCTTTAGCAGAATCTATGTACATTATTACACTATTTGCAATATCTACTGCGAGTGTTCTCATAATCCATGAAAGGATCATCGCATTGCATCTTTCCCAAGCTTCATAATTTGGATCAGTGGGAAGAGGTGTTTTAATGCTACCATTAACAAACTTCAACTTGTTCTCAGAGAGCAAGGCACGTTGCATGTTCCTGCTCCAAGAAACATAGTTAGTATCATTTAGAATGTTAGAAACTAGAACAAAATCTAGATTTTCTCCAGGATGCAGGTAGTAGGGACTGATGGGTATGAGAGATTGATTAAGATCAAAGTTGTTGGCCTTTTGGTTGGTGTATTCTGGCTTTGTTTCAGATTTTCCATCCATGATTCTTCAAGAAAGATGCCTAGAATCACGTTCTTGATGGAAAGAAGGAAATTTGCAAAAGCATGCAGGTTAAAAACCTGCTCTGGTACCATAATCGAGTACCACAACCACTTTCCGTCTCATATCTACGTGAGAGAGAGTGACAGTCATGGCAGAGAATGCGAGAAAGAGAGAGCTTAGAGAAGATGAAGACAACAACAGTAGAGGGATGCAACAGATCTGGAGCGTGATGTAGAGCAAAGCTCTTGTGAGAGAAGTAGCGTGTAAAGAGGTAAGAAAAACAATGTATTTCTGTTGTTCTTTATAATACTTAAAGGGAAAACCCAGAGGATTTTATAGGAAAAGGGAAAGGGATTACAAAGAAACCCTAGATTACTGATTGAATGAATAATCAATCTATACAAAAAGGGAAAAAGAGAAACCCTAAAGCGGTTAGGGCTTCAATAAAATTGAAAAAATAAATCCTATAATAATATGAATCATTTTGGGTTTGACTTTATATATTCAAATCTAAAACTAATGTGATATTGAATAGTAATTTTAAAACGAAAACCGATAATCTTTTCAGCCTAATTCAAATTAATCAATTTATCATACCGATTCAAACTTAATTATGTCGATCCCTTCTAAGAAATTGGAAAACGAGGCATATATAGAACACGAGCATGTATCTATTCCCACCAATGTTTGTCATTAGAGGTTGATGAATTAAAATCAAGTTTGGTTAAGCGTCTAATTCTGTCACCTTGTAGGATTCTAACACATGCCAATGATTTTCACTTTTGGAGAATTCCATTAGAAAATAGGTTAGACCCTAATCAGAAAAATAATCACAAAATAGATTGTGCTAAATGTTGATTAAAAATTATAAAACGTGTTACTTCGGGAAGGTAGAACATGACCTTTTCGAGGTGTGAGAAGGAATGTTTTGGGTTGTGAAATTTTTATGGATTTATTGTAACCAAACTCCAACTTGATATCGAAGACCTAAGAGAAATTCATGGTAGAAAACTTTTGAACCCTCAACTTAGTAACAAGTTTTGATGAATAATATAAGAAATAATTGAGGATAAAGTCAATACTTACTCTCATATATTGATGTGCATTGACAGGTTTTCAGGTTGATCATAAGATTAAGTTTGAAAAAATATATTCAATTATAAATAAGTTCTTAAGTAGTAATGATATCAAACAATAAATATATTCAGTTTAGATATACTTAAAAGAAAAAAAAAAACTAGATTTATAAAATATTTTATCAGTCATATAATAGTTAAACCAAATAATGTCATTAAAGCACGCTAACCAAACATATGAAATCATCGTATTATTAGAGAAGTAAGGAATATCTTTGATAATAAACATAATAATCAAAACAATAAATAGGAGATTATAGGTATGAGATGGAAGAACCAAACATTAGGTTAAATACGGATGATGATGAAAAAGAAGATAAAACACTAAATGTTCTAGCCTAAGTCTTCGTACTTATTGACTATATAGCACATTTTAGCATCTATTGTGAGGAGGTGAATCAATCTTGGACCACTTTTAGAAATGCAAGCAACAAGAGATGACAAATTAGCACCTAAATAGGTAGGACCTTACAAAATTTGCAGGGCTTTAAGAAGGGAAGCATATTGTTTGGATGACCTTATTTTGAGAACATGAAATCTATCAAATCTTTATATTTATTATAGTTAAACCAGTGAAAACACACACGTTCATGTTTATATTTTTTAATTTTCATAAAACAAATAATTGTAATTTTAAAATAACGGTTAAAGATAAATTATTTATAAAATAATTAATTTTTAAAATAATAATTAAGGGTAAAATTAAAATAAAGAAATTATAATAACGGTTTGACTTTATAAAATAAATAATTGTTATAACCTTGAAGTTCATCATAATAGTTATTGTAATGATTATGGAAGTTTACAACGATTATTATTAACACTATTATTAATTCTCGTCACAATTATTATTAACATAATTATTGAAAAGTGTACAACAATTCTTAAAAATGTAATAAATATATGATTGTTATTGTGTGAATCCAAATTAAAACCTTGATAATTAATGTTATTGACCAATTTAGTAACCAATTTATAATATAAAATATTTTAGTTATCAATTTAGACAGCAATTATAATTTTTTGAACTATTTTAGTTACCAATAATGTTCAGTTTATAAATTGGTCATTACAGTGATTAATTATTTTGTCACTAAAATTTATCATTATTCAAAGATTTTCTTATAGTGTATTACGACTTCATAAATTAGATATTTCATTGATAAGTATGAATAAAGTATCGTAAAGTATCGAACACGGATACGTAACCCAAATTGAAGTATCGGTGCATCATATATCCCAATTTTTGTTGGAATAATCCAAGAAGGTTGCTTCTTTTTTGTTTCAATTAAGTTCTATCTAAAAAAAATGATTCAATTAGATCATTTATATTAAATTTGTACTAATGACGTTAAAGTCATGTCACATATCGGTTTGTAGTTTTTTTTTTAAATTTTTTTTAGAGTTATTTAAGTTTTTCTTGTCCACTTGTTAGGTTAAAATTGTGTCACATGACATTGTTAGTAACATGTGACAGTTAGTAATAATGAAAAAAAAATAATTTTAGATATATGAAAATATTAATAAACATTTTAATAATAAAAATGAATCAAACATCATCTCTTATTACTTCTTTTCATATTAATGATACAATCTTTTAATAAAGTCTTGATGTATCTATCTAATATTATAAATTTTAAGAAGACTTTCATAGAAATTATAATAATATAGAAGATTTAAGGCTTAATTAGTGATTTAGTCATCTAATTTCTTAATTTAGTTCATTTTGGTCACCTTATTATTTTTTGATTTAATTTACTCCTCCAATTTGTTAAAAAGGTTCAGATTGGTCCTCCAATTGTTTAAAAAAGGTTCAATGTTTTGAAATTTTTTAATTTGTTCCTTTTATTTAAATTTTTGATTAAATTTAGTTTTCTATTTTTTTAAACGGTCTAATTGTGTCCTCTCCAATTTGAGACCAAATTAATAATTAAACTTAATTACAACTTATATTTACATGTTAAAATAAATTTTTATAATTTATAAATCAAATCACTCCACCTAAATACTTAAATTATTTACTTTTTACATTTCACCTAAATACTCATATATTTTACATTTAGGTATGAAAATGGTAGAGATCTTACATTAACTTTTAGTATATAAATAAGAGTTTATCTTAAACTTAAATTTCACTTACTTAATATGATTTCAAGAGTCATTAATAATTTGTTCTAAATAAAATTTATTGGACTTATTAGTTTGTATTAAATTCACTTGGTTTCTATACCTTTTAGTGCGAAAATATGATGTCTCCACGTTTCCGCTACCATACTAGAAAAAAGAAGAAAAGAAATTCATGTTCTGATTTTGTCCACGAAAGAGTGACTAATACCAAACCTTGACTTTAATGTCAATACAACACTTAGTTGTCGAGTGAAAATCGCTTGATGTTTTGGAATAAAAAGATAATGTGCAAAAACTTGAACTATACCTTTCTTCCAAATTCCAATTATTGAGCTGAAAAGTGACAAGCAAAAATGAAAGGAGTGTAAAATTGATGTTTCAGATTCTCTTATTTCCACATCACATGTATTTATGTACAATACAAAATAAGAGAATGCATGCTTATTTTAAGAAACAAAATCAGAAATACATTAGGTGTCATTTCATTAAAATATGAATGTGTATACTTTATTCAGTAGTTATATAATAATTAATTATTATCTTTTAAATCTTATTATATTTATGTATGGTTTATATGATTAGCACGTATTTAAATATCGGCCATTAGAATTACTATGAATCTAAACTATATGATTAATATACATTGATAATCAACGTTTGTGTTTGTAAAAGGATTTTTTTTTCTTAAGAGTGTAGTATGTTTGTTATTTAAATTGGTTTCATTTAAACTTTGCGTATTTTCAAATGTTTTTATAAATTAATTTAAATTTCAAATTTTTAGTTTAGATAATTTAATTTTTACATTGATATAACAGCTATACATTTCTTAAGAAAATATATTATAGCTAATCTTTTTTTCCACCGAAGGAGATAGGATGTAGAAATTTTTCAGTAATAAATCCAAGTGGAAAAAAAAAATCCGAAAAGCAAACTCGAGCTATTTTTTATGGAGCAAAATTTTTTGTTCCAATAATGAATTTTGAACGTGTTTTTGATTTATCTTTTGAATTCTCAAAAATTTCATTTAAAATTAAATATATA
>Ga0214544_1008095_pt1 | contig 17874 bp, 6 predicted proteins | sample CNSS3metaG_FD_160074 | JGI IMG/M metagenome (GOLD analysis project Ga0214544, IMG submission 160074) | Root nodule microbial communities from cowpea collected in UCLA plant growth center, Los Angeles, California, USA - CNSS3 | ecosystem: Host-associated > Plants > Roots > Nodule | place: USA... | reverse complement strand
GTATATGGTTACGAAGCTATAGTAAAACATTGTAAATGTGTTAGTAAAACATTGTAAAACATTATATCGAAAGAGTTAACCATCTTTGCACTGCTTTAAAACATTATAATTGTGTTATTCTTCGGACTGTTTTCATAACAATGTTTTTTTTTACAAAATAAAAGAAAGTTAATAAATTTTTTTATGTATTTTTTCTCAACAATAGTTTCTCTTGAGGAGATTATGTGATGATTTTGTATTATAAGCAAAAAATTGTAGTTTAAACAAGTACTATATGATAACAAGTTAAATAATTATAACAAAAATGCGATTTACTCTGTTATTTTAGATTCGGTTGATCGAATAAATATTGGACCTATCCACTTTTACTTTCATGATTTCTTGTCCTTCGTATTGCCAAAATAATAAAAGTGTATTTGGTTATTTTTAATTTAAAAATTAAAAAATTTAATATTTTCAAAGTAATAATTATTTTATTTGAAAACCGGATTCCAATATTTAAAATATTAAAATATTTATTTTTGCAATCAATTATATGATCTGTTTTTAAATATTTTCATCAATTGACCAATTAGTTCTATTAATTATTTTAATTTTATAATTTATTTCATAGGTTTTGAAATCTTTTAAATTTATATAGTTGTAATTAATAATTACATATTTAGTATGTAAAGATTTGTTATCAATTAGTTGATTTCATTAATTATTTTAAATTTCTTTAACATTAAATTGGAGATTTTAAGTTTATACATTTCTATTTGTTTTCTTTAAATATTTTAAATTTCTTTAACATTAAATTGGAGATTTTGAGTTTATACATTCCTGTTGACTTCTTTAAATATTTTAAATTTCTTTAATTATTTCTTACATCGATATATAGATACGCATCTTATTTTAATATAAAATACATTTGTGTTTATATTTATATGTGTTTCTATTTAAAAATTTTAATATCAATTTCATATTATATAATATTTTGTGGACTATTTACATTTTACTATATAATATATATATATATATATATTTAAATAATTAAATTAATAATAAATATTCAAATAATTAATTTATATATAATAACAAAAATTTTGTTTTAAAAATTACAAAATATAAAAAAAAACGACCCGTGCGTATGCACGGGTCTCATGCTAGTTTCTATAATAAATTTACTGCATTATTTTATTTTCTTGGAACAGTAAATGATAGAGCAGAAAAAGATGTAAAAATTGTAGTTGCTCTGGAATGAATAATCCCACCACACAATAAATAATACATCACTCCTCAACTCAAGATTTTACCTATCTTTTCCCTCTCTCACAACATTCTGAATCGTGCCGATCCTTTAAAACCCTAGGGTGTTAAACTCCTTCTTCCTCCACCATGCCTTCGTCTTCTTCCGGCGCTCCTCGTCTTCCTCCACCTACCGTTCCTGCACCCGTTCCTTCTCTCTCCCCTGGTAAGTCCTTTATTTTCTTCAACCTACCATGGAAACATTTTATTAGTATTACTCTAGTACTGTATTTGGGGCTATTTGTGTTTTCGATAAAATTTGATTTTGGATATTTTTTATAATTAATTTTGGCTGGAAATGAATTTGACCTGACACTGTTTGGATGTTTGGAATTTGTTACATCTGCCACTTTCATTTTCTGAAAACTTTTCTGTCATGGCCATGGTGGCGACACCTTTTCTGATAGTTAGTTGTTTCTCCTGAAATAATTATAGTTTCAACTCAGGTTTGCTTTAACTAAAGGTGTTCAACTGTGCTCGCTGTTTCCTTGATATTTTTGGCCGCAGTTGTATTTGCAGTTAGCTCCAAAATCGTGATGCGGCTTATATTCCTTTTCTTGAAACATTGTTAAAAAAAAAAAGTTCAGTAAGTTTTAAAGTAAATTGTTTCACCACTAAGAATGATTTTTTTTAATACAGCTATTATAATTTCAGTTGGCAGCATTGTTGTGTAATTGCCTTACATTGGCGTTGTAATGATTTTGAACTACATGCACATGATTTTTTACTCACTGCAATGAAATAAACCTTAGTTAAAATTAGTTTATGCACAATTTAGAAATAACAACTTAGATACTTTATACGAGAGAGATTCCTTAAGCTAGTTTATATATAAACTAACTTTAGTTTTTGAAGAAACTAATTCAAAATTTTCCTCTTATTTTTCTCTTATAGAAGGAACTTATGAAGAAGGTTGTCTAAACAGACTCATATTCTATCTACATGTTAGATAACTTATTTGATGCTCATACTTTGTATGAGCTTATGTATAATTGTTGCAATCATCACATTTTTTCTTTTGTTGGGAGTCTTTTAGCATACATCTATGTGAAATGCATGAAGAGATCACCAATGGTCTGAATTGATGCCATGAAAAATTTCAGGACCTGTAATGTACAAAAATCGTTTGCAAGAGTTTACATCAAGATCAGGCACTGAAGTTCCTATTTATCAAACTGTTAATGAGGGACAGCCGCATATTCCGAAGTTTAGGTCGACTGTGTGGGTGGCTGGGATTAGTTACACCTCTGAATCTACATTTTCTCAGAAAAAAGCTGCTGAACAGGAAGCAGCTAGACTTGCTCTGGAAACTATCCTTCAGAAGACCAGAGAAGAAGGACCCTCTCTTGTCAGTGAGGTATGATGTAACACAACTTCTTGTCAGTTTTTCCAGTAGATGCAAGACACGTATAGAAATTGTGAAGTAATTCTGAGCTAATGTTTTTTAGTAATACCTTTCAACAATTTAGACATCAAACAATGCTATATGTTAGGTTTGATTTTGCTTACTCTGTATCTGATCGACAAACACCCTAGTGCTCTGTAGTAATTATAAGGATTTGTTTCATATTTGTGAAAATGTCTTCTATCGTCCATTATACTTAGATGTGATGTAGCTTCTCTTGTTTTTCTTAACGAAATATCCTTGTTTATCAAATAAAATAAGTTTTTTTGTGACGTTTGAGATATTGCATAATCTGTCATTTTCAATTAGTGTACATAAATGTTAAGATGATCCCATGTCTATTTTGAATTCTATAATAAATTTATTTGTGCTTCTGCACATGTGATATCATTCTTTTATTTGTGTCTTGCAAAAGCATTTTCATCTCAAGTTTTTCTTACTGTTTTAGCAATTTATTGCAGACTTATAAAATGCAAATAGTTGGTGAAATAACATTGATCTTAGTTATATGTTTTGGTTTAGTATTATCATTCAATATTATCTTCTTTTTTTAAACTGTTGAATTTTTTGTTTCATTATCTTTCAGATTTCTCCGTTATGCAAGTCTATAATAAATGAATATGCTGCTAAGTTGCATATTGAGGGACCTTCATACAACACTGTTCAGCAACAAATAGGAGGTGTCCTTCCGGTTTTTACGTCATCCTTAGTTTTCAATGGTACAAGTTACACCGGTGATCCTGCTAGAACAAAAAAGGAAGCGGAGCAGTCGGCAGCTCAAGCTGCCATCCTTTCAATTATGGGTATCCTTTTTGTGTATGCTTTGTTACATATTCTCAATATATTTTATATAGCTACGTGCTTACTAGCTAAATGATCATTTAATGTAGGTGATTCTAACTCAGGAATTAAGCTCTTCGAAATAATTAAGTCAAAGTCTATATTTTATGATGCAATCAAAGGAAAGGGTCTATCTCTGCTACAGGCCAGTGAAGTGTTATCCGCACCAGATTCAAAACATATCTCTGTTACACCGGATCCTAAAGAGGCAGCAATTCCAGATTCTGTGGCTGATAATAGTGAAGTTAAAGTTGAATGTACTGAGTCTTCTAAAATTCATTCTACATGTCAAAAGCAAGAATCCTCCCTTCAAGATACCCTGCCGTTGGAACCAGGTTCAGCAGATTCCATTGATAATGATTTAAGCTCAAAAAGGCGGAAGAAAAACAAGAAGAAGGCTAATAAGAAGTCACGGTTGGAATCTCCGTAAGTTTCTATAATATTCCATGGTATTCTGTTTGGTGTTTCTCTTGCTTCCTTGTCTATTTTTTTCTTCAGTTTTTCTACCTGTCGTGTATGTCTCAGTGTAATTGTCCCTGCAAACAAAAAAAATATTTAGCATTTAGTCTACATGTTTCCCTTTTCTGTCCACATTTTTGAAGTTTGCATTGTTCAGGTGGATGTTAATGCTTTGTCTTGAATGAATTCCCAGTGAGGTGATTAATTGAATGTGTCTTGTGATTAATTGAATGCTCTGTTGTGAAACGTTGTAGGATACCGATTACTGCACTATGAACCAAGCCCCTCCATGCACTTCAGTTCCTTGAACCAGGTTCCTCCTTGTTCGGTGGCACAGTTAAAAAAAAATTGACGCAATTCTTGTATAAGTTTCAAAATCCAAAGACCAAAGTTCATGCAGAAAAAACCGTAGATCTGTGTTAAAATTCATCGAGTGTTGTTAAATTTTTGGTCTAGTGACCTCTCTGCTTTATTAAGCCTTTTTGGTACTTGTTTTGGCTTTAAGCTTTTGTTGAGAAAGCACTGGTTTACTCTCCTGGAGCTATTTAACAATCTTGTCCTGCTGACCTGTCTTGACTAGAAGGTAATTTTAATAATTTTTGTAAGACCGTCTAAAATATATTTTATATTCTTCTAAAATTTATGTTTTTGATAATTTTGCATTAAGTTTTCTTGATTTATGGAAAACGCTTCGCACACATGATATATATTGATTTTGATATTTGTTTTGGAACTTCATATTTTTTTTATTCTACTATTTATATTTCTATCATGTTAAAATTGATATTTTATGTTTACCTGGCGGTATCATATATTGTTGGATGGATTTGAGTTTAAATAAATATACTTGTTAGAGTTATGAATTTGGTAACATTAATAAGAATTTGTACTAATTAGGGATGTTATGATCTGCCTTGAAAATATTGAATTGAATAATTTGAATGGATGGATCTTTTAATACCAAATTGTCTGAATTAGACAAAGTAATTTGGTTTCTGCTGAAGTTGATCAATTCTGAATTGGTTCTTAACTGCTTTTGAATCGTACTAGTTTTAAATCGGCTTTTAGAGCCAATTTTTATGTTTTTGTTTATTTATATTGCTTATTGAAATCTTTCAAGAATCGGTATATGATTATTTTTCGATTCTTCATTTTTTTTTCACGTTAAATAGGAAATGATTTAAGAGAAAACAATGCAAATGTTAATTAAGGATTTACATCATATTCACTGTTTCTTTTTCTTTCCAACAAAATAGTTTTTTTTTTAAAAATAGGTGTCATTTTCAGTCTTTCAATACATGGTCACTTGACATACAATTTTGAAAAAACAAATATTAAGGATGAAAAAAACACAATTTAAAAGTTTACTAAAATTCTAAAAGCAAATGAAAAGAAAAATGTGGTAGTTTTATTCACGTTCCACTTAATAATGGTCATACTAGGGAGCAAAGCAAAATTTAAATTTTATCAATGAATAAAAGAACTTAATTTTTTAGCGCTTATGAATGTGTGGATTTTACATACATGTCTTCAATATGTTTATTTTCTTTTTATATATTTTGGTCATCGATTTTTTTTTTGTTTTGTTTACATCTTTGTCTCATTTGCTAAATGACAACTAAATAAATATTAGGAGAGACAATTTCTCTTACTTTTTGTTAAACCAAAGGAGTTTGGAGACCTTAAGAAATATAATTCCGTATACATGATCTTTTTCTGATTATGGGTTCTTTTATGTTGAGTATCTTCTTGAACTTATAATTTTTATATTAAAATTAAAATTCATATAACTAACTTTTTGTATTGTATTATCATTTATTTTCTTGTTTTAATGCTTATTTGATTTATTTTTTCATAATAGAGTTTACTATATTATTTAGTAGATTTGTTCCTAATTACATATTTATTCTTATTTAACTTTGACAACAAATTTCTACATTTATAGAACACAATATATTTCCATTTATTTGGTAAATTTTGTATTCTAATGCATCCTAATGTTTTTGATTGGTTTTGTATGACAAGACTTTTATTAAGGTAGGTTAGAATCCTACTTATTACTACACATATCATCAAATATTTGAGCTATTAAACTTACTTTAAATTAAGTTAGAAACTAACTTTTAGTACACAACCCTTCAAAAGTCTTTGAATAATATGATCTATTTGAGCAATAAGACTTATTTAAGATTCAATTAAATTCTATTCATCACTACAAAATCTTTGTGGGATAAGATTTACTTCGAGGTAAGTCTATCACTACACAACTCCTCAAATTTTTTAGCAATATGACTTACTTTAAGTTAGATCAAAATCATACCCATTACCACACTTTTGATTCCAATAAATACAACTATTATCCTTACTAAAAAAATTTCATTTTAATTTGTATATTTTGATTCCTTTTATTTATTAACATATTTTAAAAGATTAGTTGTTCATTGATAGTGTATGTTAACATTTATTTTTAAAAATTATTTTATTTAAAGAAAAAAAACTAATTAACATGATGGAATCAATGATGTTAAACCCAAAGAAGATTAAGATTAATATGCATGATATATTTTTAGATTCCTCGTCTTCTTTTTTAAGTTTCACCCAATACTAAAAGAAAATAAAAGAAAAGATGCAAACTAAGACCGCACATTTTGCATCACATTGATTATTTTCTTTCTTTCAAACAAAATAGTTAAAAAAATATTATTTATACTATCATGCTCATACTAATATGATTGATGAACAATAAGGATATAGATAAATATACGTATCAAAATAAAATAATTTATGACAAAAATGAGAAAAACAAAGCTACTGAAAACTAAAACTAAAACTTAAAAATTTATTAGAGATCATAAGTAAATAAGCATAATACGAATGATAAGCATGTTCAAGAATTAATTTAATATTTAAGAGACAATTCATCATTTGATATATGTCAATAAAAGATATACAAAGAAATAAAAGAAATTATTAAGAAAAAAGTTAAAAACGGAGAAATATACATAAAATTTACAAATTTAATGTGAAATTTTCTATTTATGCCAAGTTTAAGAAGACTAATTATGTTTTTGGATTATGTTTGAAGGAATAACTTTTAGAGACTTTGGTTGGAAGTGATTTTAATTTAGTTTGTTATAGTTTCTTGAATCAACAAGTGATTTTTTGGAGTTTTAGAAGGAGATGACGCCAACATTTGCATCTTTATAAGTATATGCAGCTCAAAATTTCTCACATTTTTTATAAGAAAAAATCTTATATCGATAAGTTAGCTAATTTGACTTTTATTGATAAGAAAACATATGAATGGTTTAATATTTTACCTCCATATATTTATTTAGATTTCTTTTTTCATAATTGGTATAATTTGTTTATATTTCGTCAAATATAATCTTTATCATAACTTTATGATCATTTATACGATGTATTATTTTATTTTATTATTTTTTCTTTAAATAAATTTTTATATAATAACTTGAACTTTGAAATGTTAAAATAATTTGTGTGAGAACCCTCTACCACCACTTTACAAAAAACGCAGAACCCACTCCCTCTCCCTAACAGCTCTTCTTCCCTCACTCTTTCTCTACCTCCTCTCCACCAAATTCTCCCTAAATTTTCGCTGCATAGGCTTAATTCTCTTCCCTGATTTCAGAATTTGGGGCTGAAGCAAGATCAGAGTCATTTCCCCAAACCGAGTCTCCCTTTCCTACGCGTAAGTTAACTTGTATCTTCCCCTCACATTCTGATTTTCGAATTCTAAGAAATTCCAACATTCTGGAGGGTAGTAGAATCTGTTCTCACCTTTTTCAATTAAAATTCAGTGCCTTAGGTTGGAGTTGAGGTATTCTCTTTGGTTGAGGAGTCAATCCTAGTTGAAATTCCAAAGGTAAGGGGAGTCAACGAACTTTTACCTAATTCTGTTAGATTATGTCTTGATCAACCTGAATTGCATGTATAATTAGTCAATGGATGATTTAATTGTGTGATTATGGTTTGTTGATGAATTGGGGACGAATCCCTGCTCCTGCATGTAAGAACAGGCTTGGAAACTGATATTCTCGCCTGGGCGAGTGACTCTCGCCTGAGCGAGACTATTAAGGAAATCATCCCTGTTCTTACACGAAGTCTCGCCTAGGCGAGCTGGAGTCGCCTAAGCGAGAGTTGCTCTCGTCTAAGCGAACCAGCCTCGCCTGAGCGAGAGTTCGCCCAGTTTTTTTTATTTTGCCACTGTTAGAGTCTCGCCTAGGCGAGATGGACTCGCCTGAGCGAGACAGCCTTCCGCCTAGGCTGGATTTTTCTAGCTTGGGCGAGGGTCCCTACATTGGATGGCTTGGGATTCTGTTCTAATGAGTGAATTGATATGAACTGTTATAATTATGTGAAGATGCTATCCTGTATGCTTGAAATGTGTTATAAACTTAGTGAAAAATCTTATGATTTGTGGAAAAGAAGAAGTTGGGTTATAATGGAATTTTAAGGGAAATTCATAAGAGTTGTTAGTGTGTGTAAGGACATGAGGAATCCGTATTGGTTGGTATCCTGAAACTCCAATAATCATTCACACTCATGTAGAGTAGAATGGATTATGTCGTGAGGAGTAGCAGGAGGTCCTAGTCTTGGGACTTGATAGAGCCTTAGACGCGAAGGGGATTTACCCTGTGAGAGGTTGGGTGATAACCCCTTGTGTCCAAATTCTGCAGAGTTTGGAAACCTTCACAGGTGCAAACCACCAAGAGCTCCAATGTCGCTTACACAATCCGGATATCGAGTCTAGAATTTTATGTATAATTGCGATATATTTGTGATTGATGTGTGAAATATGATTTGTATTGTTTTCCCTCAAGTATCAGTTGCTCACCCTTACTGTTCATGTTTGCTTCCTTATGTTTCTCCTTGCTATGATCACCCACTGTTGGTGTGAGCAGGACCGAGTCCAGTTGATGATGTTCTTCCCTCTAGTAGGAGCTGAGGATCGATGAGTAGTTCCGCGGTAGGGCGCATGGAGTAGACGCCATGTGGTTTTGGGGTGTTTTAGTTTGTATTTAAAGACTTATGTTTCTCATCACACCTTCACAAGATATGTTTTTTTTGGATGACTGTATCAGCTGTGTATTCCTTAAAAGTCGTTTTTCTTACTATCTGCTGTGATAAATCATAATATAATGTTTTATTTGATAGCGTGAAAAACTATTAAATGGGATGTTACATTTTTGGTATCAGAGCAGTAGTTCCTAGGGGTCTGTAGGTGTGAGCTTGCGTGGTTTCTGTTGTGTGTTTCTCGAAGCGTTTTGGGTATAGTTGTAGTGTCGGCTGGCTAACCTGTTGGTTCATCTCTTTGTGTGGTCAGAGTTATGGCACCCAGACCTCCTCCTCCTCCTATTCCCAACCCAGACAACTCTCACTTGGTGGGAACCATCGAGGCAATGATAGCAGCCATGCAGCAACATAATGCTACCATGAATCAGCATAACTTGGCATTGCAGCAGATGGAGTCTGCAAGGTTAGCAGCGGAGGCGACTCAGCAGAGGCATTTGGAAGCCCTGCAGCAGATGGGAGAAAATCGTCCCGCAGTTGGACCTTCCCAAGCTCCACCACCACGAGTACAAGAGTGGAGTTTGGAGGACTTTCTACAACATCATCCATCCCGCTTCGATGGCAAGACTAGTCCGGATGGGGCAGACCAGTGGATGAGAGACATGGAGCGGATTTACGACGCCAAGAGGTGTCCTACAGAGAATAGATTGGCGTATACAGAGTACCTACTTGCTGGAGAGGCTGTCCACTGGTGGTCGAGTATGAAGATGATGCTAGAGGATAGTAGGGAGACTATCACCTGGGAGCTATTTAAAAAGAAGTTTTATGCTGAGTACTTTCCAGATAGTGTGAGGTACGCCAAGGAGGTCGAGTTCTTACAGTTGATGCAAGGGGAAATGTCAGTGTCTGAATATGCAGAAAAATTTAAGCACCTGGGAAGATTCCATACCTTGAGGATGGCGGAAGACTGGCAGTGTAAGAAATTTGAGAATGGGTTGAGGGGTGACCTCAAACTCATGGTGGCCCCTCTCTCTATTCAGGAATTCCCTGCTTTAGTGGAGAAGGTAAGGGTAATGGAGAAACTGAAAGCTGAAGTTGAGGCTCAGCAACGATCCCAGCAGAAGGTGGGAGGACCATCTGGGTCCGTGAACAGACGAGATGATAGGAGGAGACCATACTCCAGGCCTCACCCTCAGGAGCCTAGGAGATTCTCGCATCAGCCACAACAGTCTCAGTCTTCCAGGCCGCAGTGTTATCATTGTGGAGGGCCTCACATGAAGAATGCCTGCCCTCAATTGGTGGGCAAGAGGACTTGTCACAGGTGTGGCCAGGAGGGTCACTTCATCCGAGAGTGCCCCACGGGTAGGGGTGCAGCTTCTAGGCCTTCGACGCAGTCTCAGTCACAGCAGGTTAGAGGAGGTGCAAGACCTCAAGCAGCTGGTCGAGTGTACGCCATGACGGGTACGGAGGCAGTCAGATCAGGTAACCTCATCACTGGATCTTGTGTGCTTGCTGGTAGAGGTTTGTGTGTTTTATATGATTTGGGAGCGACACATTCATTTGTGTCGGAGTCAGTGGTGGAAAAGTTGGGTCTTCCGGTGAGGGAACTTCAATATGATCTAGTAGTGTCCACGCCTGCTTCTGGGATGGTCAGGACCTCAACTTTGTGTGCTAGGTGTTGGATTGAGGTTGAGGGACGTAGGTATAGGGTAAACCTTATCTGTTTACCTCTAGAAGGGCTGGATGTAATCTTGGGAATGGATTGGCTATCTGCTAATCGCATTCTCATTGATTGCAATGAGAAGAAAGTGTTATTCCCTAGCTCAGAGGAGGGAGATGTATTGATGTCCTCGCAACAGGTGGATCAAGCCATCAGAGAAGGATCTCAGTGTTTTCTAATCTTGACCCAACTATCCGTTGAGAATGGGGACGGACATCTTGAGACGCCTGTGGTGAGAGAGTTTTCAGATGTCTTTCCTAAGGATGTGCCTGGCTTACCCCCTTCTAGGGAGGTAGAGTTCTCCATTGATTTGGTGCCTGGAGCAGGACCAGTATCAATGGCACCTTACAGAATGGCTCCTGCTGAATTGGTAGAGTTAAAACAGCAGATTGAAGAGTTGCTTGAGAAACAGTTTATCAGACCAAGCGTGTCACCCTGGGGAGCGCCGGTGTTGTTGGTTAAGAAGAAAGATGGCAGCTCCAGACTTTGCGTGGACTATAGGCAACTTAACAAGCTAACTATCAAGAACAAATATCCTCTGCCTCGGATAGATGATTTGATGGATCAATTGCATGGTGCGGCAGTGTTTTCGAAGATCGACTTGAGATCGGGATACCATCATATTAGAGTTAAGTCTGATGATGTACAGAAGACCGCTTTTAGATCCAGGTATGGACACTACGAGTACGTCGTAATGCCATTCGGCGTGACTAACGCCCCTGCCTTGTTCATGGACTATATGAACAGAATATTCAGGCCGTTCTTAGACAAGTTTGTAGTGGTTTTCATCGATGACATCCTGATATACTCCAGAACTCGGGAAGAACACGCTAGACATCTGAGGACAGTTCTAAGCATCTTGAGGGAGAAACAACTGTATGCAAAGTTGTCCAAGTGCGAGTTTTGGATGACCACAGTCCAATTCTTGGGACATATGATCTCAGCCCAGGGTATATCTGTGGACCCATCCAAGGTGGAAGCTGTGTTGAAATGGGAGCGCCCGAAATCAGTAATTGAGATTAGGAGTTTTGTAGGGCTGGCAGGCTACTACAGGAGGTTCATTGAAGGATTCTCTAAGATCGTGGCTCCCTTAACCCAGCTGACTCGCAAAGATAAGCCTTTTGCTTGGACTGACCGTTGTGAGGTTAGTTTCCAAGAGTTGAAGCAAAAGCTGACTAGTGCGCCTGTGTTAGTTATTCCTGACACCGGTAGGCCTTTTGAGGTTTACTGCGATGCCTCACACCAGGGGTTAGGGTGTGTTCTGATGCAGGAACGAAGAGTGGTTGCTTACGCCTCGAGACAGTTGAAGGGTCATGAAAAGAACTACCCCACACACGACTTAGAACTAGCCGCTGTAGTGTTTGCTCTAAAAATCTGGAGGCATTATCTATATGGAGCACAATTCCAAGTTTTCAGTGACCACAAGAGCCTGAAGTACCTGTTTGACCAGAAAGAATTGAACATGAGGCAGAGACGATGGATGGAGTTCTTAAAGGACTTTGACTTCGAATTGCTATACCATCCAGGGAAAGCAAATGTGGTTGCTGATGCCCTAAGCCGAAAAACAGTCCACGCATCCTTTATGATGGCTAGAGAGTTAGAATTGGTGGAACAGTTCCGGGACATGCGGCTGCAGGTGACTTTGGGAGAGAATGTCATTAGGTGCAATCATCTCACAGTATCTAGTGATTTCCTAGTCATGATAAAGGAAAGGCAGTTATCTGATCCTAAGCTACGGAGAACCGTGGAGTTGCTTGGCACTGATAAAGCTAACGACTTTGCACTAGGAAGTGATGGGGTGTTGAGGTTCAGAGGCAGAGTCTGCATACCAGAAGATCTGGAAGTGAAGGGTATGATTCTTGAAGAAGGGCACAAAAGTCGCTTTAGCATGCACCCAGGCATGACTAAAATGTATCATGATCTAAAGGAATCATTCTGGTGGTCAGGGATGAAGTCAGATATTGCTCAGTATGTGTCATCCTGCTTGACGTGCCAAAAGGCAAAGGCAGAACATCAGAGACCTGGAGGAATGCTGCAACAGTTAGAGATCCCAGAGTGGAAATGGGATAGCATTGCCATGGACTTCGTGACCCATTTGCCTCGGACAGTAAAGAACCATGATGCTATATGGGTTATAGTAGACCGTCTGACTAAGAGTGCACACTTTCTAGCAGTGAATTTGAGGATGTCCATGACGAAGCTGGCACAGTTGTATATCTGTGAGATTGTGAGATTACATGGAGTGCCGTCGAGCATAGTATCGGATAGGGATCCACGATTCACCACTCGTTTCTGGCAGACTTTACAAGGTGCCTTGGGCAGTAGATTGACTATGAGCTCAGCTTATCACCCCCAGACGGATGGCCAATCAGAGCGGACCATTCAGACCCTTGAAGACCTCTTACGAACGTGCGTACTTGATCATCTAGGCGCTTGGGACGAGGTCCTGCCCTTGGTAGAATTTACTTATAATAACAGTTTCCATGCGAGTATTGGCATGGCACCCTTTGAGGCCCTCTATGGCAGGAGGTGCAGGACTCCGTTGTGCTGGTACCAAGATGGAGAGGCAGTGTTAGTGGGACCAGAGTTGCTGAGGCAAACTACAGAGAAGATCAAATTAATAAAAGAAAGGATGAAGACGTCCCAAAGTAGACAAAAATCTTATGCGGATCAGAGGAGAAGACCGTTAGAGTTTGCAGCCGGAGACCATGTGTTCTTAAAGATTACCCCGACTACTGGTGTGGGAAGGGTTATTCGCTCGAGAAAGTTATCCCCCAAATTCATTGGCCCATACCAAATTTTGTGGAGGATCGGACCTGTTGCTTATGAAATCGCCCTACCTCCTCAGTTGGCCAACCTCCACTCGGTGTTTCACGTCTCTCAGCTTCGGAAGTATGTGTCTGACCCCTCTCACGTGTTGGAAGCGGAGGATTTGCAAATCAGGAATGATCTCTCGGTTGCGGTTCAGCCTGTTGGCCTAGGGGACAGCCAGATAAGACAACACAAGGGAAAAACAATCAGCCTAGTTCAGGTCATCTGGGACAAGAAAATTGGCGATTCCACTTGGGAACTTGAGAAGGACGTGAAGGAATCATATCCACATCTATTCTCTGGTAAGTCTTAATTTTCGGGTCGAAAATTTTTGTTGGTGGGGAGAATGTGAGAACCCTCTACCACCACTTTACAAAAAACGCAGAACCCACTCCCTCTCCCTAACAGCTCTTCTTCCCTCACTCTTTCTCTGCCTCCTCTCCACCAAATTCTCCCTAAATTTTCGCTGCATAGGCTTAATTCTCTTCCCTGATTTCAGAATTTGGGGCTGAAGCAAGATCAGAGTCATTTCCCCAAACCGAGTCTCCCTTTCCTACGCGTAAGTTAACTTGTATCTTCCCCTCACATTCTGATTTTCGAATTCTAAGAAATTCCAACATTCTGGAGGGTAGTAGAATCTGTTCTCACCTTTTTCAATTAAAATTCAGTGCCTTAGGTTGGAGTTGAGGTATTCTCTTTGGTTGAGGAGTCAATCCTAGTTGAAATTCCAAAGGTAAGGGGAGTCAACGAACTTTTACCTAATTCTGTTAGATTATGTCTTGATCAACCTGAATTGCATGTATAATTAGTCAATGGATGATTTAATTGTGTGATTATGGTTTGTTGATGAATTGGGGACGAATCCCTGCTCCTGCATGTAAGAACAGGCTTGGAAACTGATATTCTCGCCTGGGCGAGTGACTCTCGCCTGAGCGAGACTATTAAGGAAATCATCCCTGTTCTTACACGAAGTCTCGCCTAGGCGAGCTGGAGTCGCCTAAGCGAGAGTTGCTCTCGTCTAAGCGAACCAGCCTCGCCTGAGCGAGAGTTCGCCCAGTTTTTTTTATTTTGCCACTGTTAGAGTCTCGCCTAGGCGAGATGGACTCGCCTGAGCGAGACAGCCTTCCGCCTAGGCTGGATTTTTCTAGCTTGGGCGAGGGTCCCTACATTGGATGGCTTGGGATTCTGTTCTAATGAGTGAATTGATATGAACTGTTATAATTATGTGAAGATGCTATCCTGTATGCTTGAAATGTGTTATAAACTTAGTGAAAAATCTTATGATTTGTGGAAAAGAAGAAGTTGGGTTATAATGGAATTTTAAGGGAAATTCATAAGAGTTGTTAGTGTGTGTAAGGACATGAGGAATCCGTATTGGTTGGTATCCTGAAACTCCAATAATCATTCACACTCATGTAGAGTAGAATGGATTATGTCGTGAGGAGTAGCAGGAGGTCCTAGTCTTGGGACTTGATAGAGCCTTAGACGCGAAGGGGATTTACCCTGTGAGAGGTTGGGTGATAACCCCTTGTGTCCAAATTCTGCAGAGTTTGGAAACCTTCACAGGTGCAAACCACCAAGAGCTCCAATGTCGCTTACACAATCCGGATATCGAGTCTAGAATTTTATGTATAATTGCGATATATTTGTGATTGATGTGTGAAATATGATTTGTATTGTTTTCCCTCAAGTATCAGTTGCTCACCCTTACTGTTCATGTTTGCTTCCTTATGTTTCTCCTTGCTATGATCACCCACTGTTGGTGTGAGCAGGACCGAGTCCAGTTGATGATGTTCTTCCCTCTAGTAGGAGCTGAGGATCGATGAGTAGTTCCGCGGTAGGGCGCATGGAGTAGACGCCATGTGGTTTTGGGGTGTTTTAGTTTGTATTTAAAGACTTATGTTTCTCATCACACCTTCACAAGATATGTTTTTTTTTGGATGACTGTATCAGCTGTGTATTCCTTAAAAATCGTTTTTCTTACTATCTGCTGTGATAAATCATAATATAATGTTTTATTTGATAGCGTGAAAAACTATTAAATGGGATGTTACAATTTGAATATAAAAAATTTACAGTTATGCTGAGACAATCATAAACTTATTTGAAAAAAAATATTAAGACAAAAGAATAATATAATAAATCGAATAATTTACCTATCAAGACCTACATCAGCATATACTAGTGTTATGTTTTTGTGCATAAAAAGATTACATTTGTTATGTGCCAGCGTCATTTTATGAAGTACTGACATTAATTTACGTGGTTTACAAAAACTCACGTGAACTACGTTTTGTTCCCAAATTCACCTTATAAATGCTTGTCACAAGTTTTCTTAATATTTTATTGACGGATAATTTTTTAAATAATATTGGTGTAGTCAAAATCCAAATAAAACATCTAATTAAATTAACCAAAAACATGATTACATCTATCATTAGTCGTTGGTGTGTATTATAAAATGAAGATGTAAAAGGTTGAATTTTTGAGGATACCATGTGATTACTTGAATACAAAAATATTACAGGGGTCGTTGAAATAGACAACAAAGGTAATAATATGGTTAATGATGTTTTTAGCTTCCAACGTTTTGTTAAAAAAAAATAATTTCTTGTAGTTCGCTACTTTAAAAATCAACAATTTTTGTTCTTATCATATTTTAAAAAGCATTCAAACTAGTCTCTAAAACTAACATTTTTAACGTTTTATAATTAAAAAAATACAAATACCAAGATAAATAATTTAAAAGTCTAAACAAGACCATGGTAAATATCATTATGAATTTCACGTCTCAATTATTCTGAGATCTCATAGTCCATAGAAAAATTAGAAAGTTTTTAAAACTAAAAATTAACATTAATCTAATAAAAATGTATGTTAATAATCTGAGTAATATAGTGTTAATAGTTTGAGTAATACTGTCATAACTAATCCCTCATATAAAATATGCAAGGTATTTTTGGACGAGTTTTTTTTTTGTAAATTATTAAAAAAATATTTTTTCTATAAATTTAAAATAATTTTATACAAGAGAAAATTTACAAATTAATTCATACACAAACTCGTTTAAACATTATCACACTTTAAATAAAAAAAATGATCTTTCAGAGTAATGATGTATGTCAATCTCAATATATGCACTTTTCTATAAAATAAATAACTGAAATTGTCTAATATTTATAATTTAAATGCATTCAATTTTAATTAATATAATTTCAAATTATTTAATTTTTTAAATATTTTGTTTTGGATGAATTGATTGAAATTTATTAAAATTTATTATTATTTTATTTAAATAAAATATTTTATAATGTATTTTAAATATAATTAAATAGAAAATATTTAAATGTTAAATGATTGTAGTTAATATTGGCTGAAAATTTTCTTTGACAATATTTAAAAAAAAATTCAAGAAAATATTAATAAATAATAACATTCATTGACAAAAAATTTATGGTAGACATCAATCGAAAAAATTTAGTTCATATTTATCAAAGACGGTCTATTGCCATTGACCGATAAAATTCAATTTAATATTAAATAATAATAATAATAATTTATAACAATATATAAAGGAGATTTCCTTTTTCGTGTCCACTTTTCAAAATATCGATTTTATCCTTTAAATATAATAATTTATTAAATTTTTAAAAATTGACCGTTATTTTTACAAACTTTTTATAAAATCATATGTTTCTGTTTCTTCTCTTCTTCTTTATTTATCAATAGTTATTCTTCTATCTGTTCTGATATATTTCACTTTATGTATTTGAAATTGGAAAAGTACGTTGTGTACGTTGTGTATTTTATAGCACACGAGATAGGGGGCTTGGCTCAAAGCCTACACCAATCTATCTGTAATAGTTCGATATGTCTTCCTGAGATGAGAATTTGTTTTGAAATAGCTAGATTAGATTAGAACTGGCCGCCTTGCCTTGGCTTATTGTGTGATTTTTGAGCAGGAGTGAGCTGTCTTTGGCACAATTTGTACTGTAGCCGGGAAAGCTGGAGTCAAGTTGTTCACAGTGGTTATGAGCCGCATCTAAAGTCAATCCATTTACAAGTGAAATCTTGCCCAACTCCAACTACAAGGAAAGAAAGGGGTGAGGTGCTCATTCTGTATAAATTAGGTCTCTCGGAACCATGGGCGACGAAAACTATGATGGAATCATAGGTAAGGGATGACATAACTGGGGAGTAGGAATGGCAGATCCGTTTTTTCCCAACATTATGAACTCTTCAACTTGTAGTCTACCAAGAGGCTCAACCCTCTTCTGACTACGTCTGAGCCCAGATTTGTAAACCAGCCATTTTATAT
>Ga0214544_1008094_pt1 | contig 17877 bp, 9 predicted proteins | sample CNSS3metaG_FD_160074 | JGI IMG/M metagenome (GOLD analysis project Ga0214544, IMG submission 160074) | Root nodule microbial communities from cowpea collected in UCLA plant growth center, Los Angeles, California, USA - CNSS3 | ecosystem: Host-associated > Plants > Roots > Nodule | place: USA... | reverse complement strand
TTGAACAATTATTTCAATTTAAAAAAATAGTTACTAAAATTAGTAAAATAATAAAACTGAAAAATAATTTTTTTATTATAAATAATTATTTAAATTTAAAATATAATAATTAAGAGGATAAAATTGATAAAATAAAAAGGACACCAAAGATGTTTATCTCTTTATATATGTAGTTGTATTAATATTAATATTATTATTATTAGTAGTAGTAGTATTAATATTATTTTTTTATCACTACGCGATATTATTATAGTGGTATTATTATTATTATTATTATTATTATTATTATTATTATTATTATTATTATTATTATTATAGTTAGACACATATTTTACTTTTATTTACTACGGGATCATATTACAATTACTTGCTCTTTGTATTTGTTTTGTTATTCATTTTATCTTTATGTCTTGGTATTTTTTGAATTGAAAAAAAATAGTTACTAAAATTAGTAGAATAATAAAACTGACAAATAATCTTTTATTATGAATAATTATTTAAATTTAATAAATAATAATTAAGAGGATAAAAATGTAAAAACAAAAAAAGGACATAAAAAATGTGTATCTCATTACATATTTAGTTAGTGTATTATTATTATTATTATTATTATTATTATTATTATTATTATTATTATTATTATTATTATCACTACGGGATATTATTATAATGGTATTATAATTATTATTATTATTATCACTACAGGATATTATTATTATAATGGTATTATTATTATAATGGTATTATTATTATTATTATTATTATTATTATTATTATAATTAGACACACATCTTAATTTTATTTACTACGAGATCATATCTTAATTAGTTGTCCTTCTTAATTGTTTTGTTACTGTTGTATATATCTTTATATGTAATTATAGATTATTAGTATGTCAACATTAGCCTTGGTATTTGCATTGACATTAATATTTATAAGATAAACATTATTATTATTATTATCATTTGTTTGTTATTATTAGTATCATTATTATTTTTATTATTAATATTATTACTATTCATCGTGATGTTATTAGTACAAGTGTTTTTTTTAATTATAAAAACTGTTATTATACTAAATATTTTTGCTAAATAGATTTTTAATCTTTTAAAATTTTTATAATTTATAATTTATATTAATATTATTATTATTTTAATGGTTAAATAAATATAATAACAATTATATTATTATTCTAAACATATTTGAAATAAATAAAAAAATGTGCATACACGCACAGGTCATATACTATTATAATTATTTTGTAAAATCAATTAACTACACCATATTGGGATATTAATTTTATTTATTATATTTAAAACTGAATTTACAAATTTATTTCATTAATAATAACATTTACAACAATATAACCTAATTTTCATGATATTTATTATTTTATTTTATATTATTGTTATTATTATCAATTATAACTCTAATTATAGTTATTATTATTATTATCAACTCTAATTATAATAATAATAATTATTATTATTATTATTAACTATAATTATTATGATTAGTATTACTACCAACTATAATAATAATAATAATAATTATTATTATTATTATTATTAACTACAATTATTTCTATTACTATATTACTATTATTATTATTACTAGCGTACACACAGGTGTTATCGCGTCTGTGTGTACGGGTTTTTTAAATATACATGATATTATAGTAAGTGATGATAATGTAATGTTATTAAGTTATAATATATAAAATAGAATTATATTTATTAAAAATAAAGTAAAATATATCAGAAAAGATGAGAGAATAACGATTGATCAACAGAGAAAAAGAGAAGAGCATGGATAGACGATTTTATAAAAAAGTTTGTAAAAGTAACGGCCAATTTTCAAAAATTTTATAAATAATTATATTTTAAAGGGTAAAATTGGTATTTGAAATGTGGACACAAAAGAGAAAATCTCTTTATATATTGTTATAGATTATTATTATTATTACTATTATTATTAATTAGAACTATAATTATTATAATAATAATAATAATTATTATTATTATTATTATTATTGTTTTTATTATTATGTTTACATACACATTTTACTTTTACTTACTATCTATGAATCATCTTTTAGTTACTTGACCCTTTTATTTGTTTTGTTGTTTATTCATTTATCTTTTTATATATGTAGTTGTATTATTATTTTTTTTTTATCACTACGCGATATTATTTTAGTGTTATTATTATCTATTATTATTATTGTTACTATTATTATTATATAGTTAAATACACATTTTACATTTATTTACTACGGGATCATATCTCAATTACTTGCACTTTTTATTTGTTTTGTTGTTCATTTTATTTTTATATTTGTGTAACTATTTGAATTATAAAAATAGTTACTAAAATTATTAAAATGATAAAATAGACAAGTAATTTTTATTATGAATAATTATTTTAATTTAACAAATAATAATTAAGAGGATAAAATTATATAAACAAAAGAGGACACAACAAATGTATATATCTTTATATATGTAGTTATTGTATTATTATTATTTTTATCACTACAAGATATTGTTATAATGGTATTATTGTTATTATTATTATTATTATTATTATTATTACTATTATTATTATTATTATTATTATTATTATTATTATTATTATTATAGTTAGACACACATCTTAAATTAATTTACTATGGGATCGTATTTTAATTACTTGTCATTTTTATATGTTTTGTTGTTAATGTATATCTTTATATATAATTATAAATTATTATAGTTGACATTAGCCTTAGTGTTAGCATTAATATTAATATTTATAGCATAAATATTATTATTATTATTATTATTATTATTATTATTATTGGTATCATTATTATTTTTATTATTATTATTACTTTTCATAATGGTGTTATTATTATAAGTGTGCTTTTTTTAATTATAGAAAATTTTATTATACTAAATACTTTTGTTAAATAGAGTTTTAATCTTTTAAATTTTTATAATTTATAATTTATAATTTATATTTATATTAGTATTAGTATTTTTAATGGTTAAATAAATATAATAGCAATTATATTATTATTCTAAAAAATTTTAAAATAAAAAAAATAAAAAAATGTTCTCTAAATTAACTATATTATATTGTGATATTAATTCTGTTTATTATTTTTAAACCTGAAATTATTATTGCATTACTTAGATTTACTATTTCATTACTTTAATAACAACATTTACAACAATATAACTTAATTTTTATAATATTTCATTACATAATACTTTCACTATATTATTATTTAATATACAAAATAAAACAAATACGTCTCGTGCGTACACACGGGTCAGTATACTAGTTTACATTTAAAAAGGAATAACTGAAGATTTTTATTTCGGAAAAATTATTGATGAGTTCAAAAGTTTTTACTATAAATTATTTTGGCTCCTCCAAAATCATTGGTCAAGATTCGTCACGGGTTATTATTATTAACTATAATTAATAATCATTATTACTATCAACTATAAATATTATTATCATTATTATTAATTATAATTATTTCTATTATTATATTACTAATATTATTATATTACTATTATTATTGTTATTAACAACTATAATTATTATTATAATACTTATTATTATTATTGTTTTTATTATTATTGTTAAATACTGTAACGTCCCATTTAATTTAAAATAGCAATTAAAGGAAACGCCACACAAAGATAGTACAACAACGCAGTCCTGGGGTTCATAACACCACCCCTACAAAACTAGGCACACCATGATGCCAACCAAAAACAGGATAACGGTTCGACTAAAAGTTTACAATCCAGGAACAGCGAAAAACAGGGGCCATAGCCCTAAAGAAAATTCAAAGGAATCTATAGTCCCATCCACGCGGACTAAGCAGCAGAATCTCCATTTCCTTGCTGACCACGAGAACATCGTCCATCTGCTCCCATCAATCACATTGATGATCATCGCAAGAAAGAAGAGCCATATATAAGACAACCATACAATAAGCAGGGTAAGCTAGAGCCAACAACATTTTCATCATACAGTTAAACATAATTTCACCATCCAATATCCATACAGCAACCAAGCATGTTATGACTCTTCAATCAACACACTACGACTCGACTCGACTCATTCGGATATGTATAACTTAGTCGGATTCAGCGGATACTTGCACTTGTGGTGGATACCTCTGCTCAACCTGAGCTGCTCACCCCCGAGCTCTGTGTTACAAGTGTTACGATGGATCAATTTTCCCTCACCACAAGGTTAGCCCTTAATGAATTTCAGGCCTCCTGCTACTCTCACCACAGGAGTCAGTCCGCTCTAAGTGAGACTAACTGACTTCTTAGAGTGTTAGGATGCAACCTTAACTTGAATCCTTACCTAGTTATACAGATGGGGTACCACCATGGGCACCCACTAACAGGGGCCATGGAATTATGTCCCGATCACTGAAACGCAACCCAGAAGGTCTCACCTAGAGACCCCAAGGAATTACACGCTGACACGAACCAATCAATCATAAATCAGTAATATTAGAACATTAAATCATGTTTGAAAACTCATACCAACCCTTGGGACCCACTCCTCATACTTATCACATTTAGAATCCATACCACTGATCATCACCATCCCATGAGTCTAGGGTCTCATCACATATCAATACCATGTTACTTTAATTCCAGTCCACTCATTCATTTCACATGCCAAGTTTCCACAATATCCGTCATTCTCCATTCATGAATCATATCATGCATACTTAGCAAACCATTGTGCATATATTTACATACATCCATGTATCTCATCACAACAATCATATCCAAACAAATCTCAATCATCCAGGAGAAATCAAACAACCAAACATCGCCCTGTCTCGTCCAACCCCTCGCTCAGGCCGAAGGGTCTCGCTAAGGCGGGACGTTCTCACTCAGGCGGAATCCCTTTGCCTTGGCGAGGGCTCGAAGGAGGAACCAGGAGCCAACGCGGGATCTCGCTTAGGCGAGTCCCTTCTCGCCTGGGCGAGATGTTCGCTCGCTCAAGAGTTTGACCGTGTCGCCTAGGTGACCTATCGCGCAACAGGTTTGGGCGAGTCCCTGTTTGTCTCGCCTAGGTGAGACTGGCTCGCTTGGGCGGGATTATCAGGTCTCGCCATTGTTCTCCTGTAGCAGCCACCCACACCAACTCAACCCAACATATTCATGCGTCCACAGTTAACATAATCTCACACAAATCAACACAAACCCAAAACAACAACCAACAACATGGAAGGGAGCGGACATAAGTTTAAGCCATAGCTTCCCTACCTGGAATGGGTTCGTACAGAACGTTCGACGCGCAACCAAGGAGCACAACAGCTCTAGAACGCACTAAGGAGCTGAAAATAGAAGGTACACGGGACAAGGGCAGATTAATACTAAACCCTAACTGCGAAAATACAAGGGAAAAGCAGAAAGGGAACTCCGATGATCTAGAGGGGGTACTTACGTGGAGTAGAAACTGATTCGGAGCTAGCTCGAGAGGCTTGGGGAGGAACCCTAGCATAGCGTCCTGTGAGTGCAAGGGAGAAGAGACGGCTGGTTTCTGAAAGTGAAAGCAAAATGTTCAATTAGGGCAATGCGGAGGGCTCTTATCTCATGGGCCAGCCTTTAGGCCCACTGCTGTAGGGCAGCCCCTAAATTAAGATGGCAGAAAAATAATAGGGCCTTACAGATACACATTTTACTTGTCGTTTTTCTTTGTTTTGTTGTTCATTTATCTTTTCATTTGAACAATTATTTCAATTTTAAAAAAATAGTTACTAAAATTAGTAAAATAGTAAAACTGAAAAATAACTTTATTATTAAAAATAATTATTTAAATTTAAAATATAATAATTAAGTGAATAAAATTGATAAAATAAAAAGGACACCAAAGATGTTTATCTCTTTATATATATATATATATGTAGTTGTATTATTATTATTATTATTATTATTATTATTTTTATCACTACGCGATATTATTTTAGTGTTATTATTATTATTATCTATTATTGTTAGATACATATTTTACTTTTATTTACTACATGATCATATTTTAATTACTTGCTCTTTGTATTTGTTTTGTTATTCATTTTATCTCTATATCTTGGTATTTTTTGAATTGAAAAAAAACAGATACTAAGATTAGTAGAATGATAAAACTGACAAATAATTTTTTATTATGAATAATTATTTAAATTTAATAAATAATAATTAAGAGGATAAAATTATAAAAACAAAAAAAAAGGACATAAAAAATGTGTATCTCTTTAGATATTTAGTTAGTGCATTATTATTATTATTATTATTATTATTATTATTATTATCACTAGGGGATATTATTATAATGGTATTATTATTATTATTATTATAGTTACACACACATTTTAGTTTTATTTACTACGAGATCATATTTCAATTAGTTGTCATTTTTAATTGTTTTGTTGCTGATGTGTACATATATATATATATATATATATATATATATATATATATATATATATATATATATATATATATATATATATATATATATATATATATATATATACACACATATATATATATATATATTTATTTATATTTTTATATATAATTTTAGTATGTTAACATTAGCCTTGATATTTACACTGAAATTAATATTTATAACATAAATATTATTATTATTATTATTATTATTATTAGTATCATTATTATTTTTATTATTATTATTACTATTCATAGTGATGTTATCGGTATAAGTGTTTTTTTTAATTATAAAAAAGTTATTATACTAAATACTTTTCCTAAATATATTTTTAATCTTTTAAAAACTTTATTATTTATAATTTATATTATTATTATTATTATTAATAGTTAAATGAATGTAATAATAATTATATTATTATTCTAAACAGATTTGAGATAAATAAAAAAACGTGCATACACGCAAGGGTCATATACTATTATAATTATTTTGTAAAATCAATTAACTGCACATATTGTAATATTAATTTTATTTATTATATTTAAAACTGAATTTACAACTTCATTTCATTTTATGATATTTATTATTTTATTTTTATATTATTGTTATTATTATCAATTATAGCTCTAATTATTGTTATTATTATTACTATTATCAGCTCTAATAATAATAATAATATTTATCATTAACTATAATTGTTGTTATCAACTGTAATTATTATGATCAATATTACTATAAACTATTATTATTGTCATTATTAACTATAATTATTTCTATTATTATATTACTATTATTATTACTACTATTATTCAATTACTTTACCATTTTATTTGTTTTGTTGTTTATTTATCTTTAAATTTGAATAATTATTTCAAATCAAAAAAATAGTTACTAAAATTAGTAAAATAATAAAACTAAAAAATAATTTTTTTATTTTAAATAATTATTTAAGTTTAAAATATAGCAATTAAGAGGGTAAAATTGAAAAAATAAAAAAGGACATCATAGATGTTTATCTCTTTATATATGTAGTTGTATTATTATTATTAGTATTATTTTTATCACTACACGATATTATTTTAATGTTATTATGATTATCTATTATTATTATTGTTATTATTATTATTATTATTATTATTATTATAGTTAAACACACATTTTAAATTTAATTACCACAGAGTCATATCTCAATTACTTGTACTTTTTATTTGTATTGTTGTTCACTTTATTTTTATATCTGTCTAATTATTTGAATTAAAAAAATAGTTACTAAAATTATTAAAATGATAAAATGGACAAATAAATTTTATTATGAATAACTATTTCAATTTAAATCTATAACAATATATAAAGAGTATTTCCTCTTTTGTGTTCACATTTAAAAATTTCAATTTTACCCTTTAAAATATAATTATTATTAATTTTTTGAAAATTGACCGTTATTTTAGAAGCTTTTTATAATACGGTGTTTTTTTTCCTATTTATCAACAGTTATTCTCTCATCTTTTCTGATATATTTCACTTTAGTTTTAATAAATATAATTTTATTTTATATATTAACTTAATAACATTACAATGTCATCACCTACTAATATAATATCACACATATTTAAAAAATGCATACACACAGCACATGAGTGGGGGATCTTGACAAAAATTGTTGGGGGAGCCAAAATAATACATCAAAATTTTATACATTATTGTCATTGATAAAATAAAAATAAATATATAATTTAGTATAACAATAACTAAAAAAAATCACAAATATCTAAAAAATTTTCAACAGAAAATTCAATGATATTTAAAGCACGCTTAAAATTCAGTTACAAAAAACATACAATATTTTTTTTTTCTATGTTCATAAAGTAAAAAATTAATATACAAGAGGCTGATTGAATAAATGATTAAACTAATATTTTACTATCAAGTTAGACAAGAGGAAATTATCTTCTTCTTTATTCCTTCAAGAATGAAAGAAAATCGTTGAGAGATTAGAGAAAAAATAATAGATATTTATATCTTCAGAAACAAAAGAAAATAGGTAAGAACAATTTGTGAGAAACTCAAGACATATAATGGAACTACAATTAAAATTCAGTTATAAAAAAATACATAGTATAATATTTTTTCTTCTATGTTCATAAAATAAAAAATTAATATAAAACAGACTCATTAAATAAATTATTAAACTAATATTTCACTATCAATTGAGACCAAAGATTACCTTCTTTTTTTCTCCCTCGAGAATGGAAGAGAATAGAGGAGAAATAAGAGCAAAAATAATAGATTTTTTCTCTCTTCAAAAACAAGAAAGAACATGTGAGAATGAAATATGAGAACAATTTGTGAGAAACTCAAGACATATAATAGAACCACAATTAAAATTCGATTATAATAAAACACCCAGTGCAATATTTTTTCTTTTATATTCATGAAATAAACAATTAATATAAAAGAGGATCATTAAATAAATTATTAAACTAATATTTCACTATCAATTGAGACCAACTAATTGCCTTCTTTTTTTCTCCCACGAGAATGGAAGAGGACATAGGAGAAATAAGAGCAAAAGTAATATATTTTTCTCTCTTCAAAAACAAGAAAAAACATGTGAGAATGAAATATGAGAATAATTTTTGAGAAACTCAAACCATAATGAATAAAAAAATAAAAAATATCTTGATAAATCTTTTTATTCTTTATTTTTTATTATGTTTAATTTTATATTTTATTATTTATTATTTATTATTATGTTTATAAAAGAAATAAAATATTTGATTTAATATCTATCATAAAAAATCAAAATACCTAATATCTATAATAAAAAAATTAAAATACCTATTATAAAAAAATTCAAAATTTTTGGGGGGGCCATGGCCCCCTGCCACCATTATCCTCCGACATTACACACAGGCGCGAAAGCGCCTGTATTTATGCTAATAATAATTAAGAGAATAAAATTGTATAAACAAAAGAGGACACAACAAATGTATATCTCTTTATTTATGTAGTTATTGTATTTTTATTATTTTTATCACTATGAGATATTATTATAATAGTATTATTATTATTATTATTACTAGCATAAACACAGGCGCTATCGCGCGCGCCTATGTGTATGTTTTTTTAAATATGCATGATATTATATTAGTAAATAATAATATTGTAATGTTATTAAGTTAATATTTAAATTAAAATTATATTTATTAAAAATAAAGTGAAATATATGATAGCATATGAAAGAATAACTATTAATAAATAAAGACGAAGAGAAGAAGTAGAGATATCCGATTTTATAAAAAGCTTGTAAAAATATCGGTCAATTTGTAAAAATTTAATAAATTATTATATTTAAATGGTAAAATTGATATTTTGAAATGTGGACACAAAAAGGGGAATCCCCTTTATATATTGTTATAGATTATTATTATTATTATTATTATTATTATTATTATTATTATTATTATTATTATTATTATTATTATAGTTAAACACACATCTTAAATTAATTTACTACACAATCGTATTTGAATTACTTGTCATTTTTATTTGTTTTATTGTTAATGTATATCTTTATATATAATTGTAGATTATTATAGTTGACATCAGCCTTAATGTTAGCATTAATATTAATATTTATAGCATAAATATTATTATTATTGGTATCATTATTATGTTTATTGTTATTATTACTATTCATAATGGTGTTATTATTATAAGTGTACTCTTTTTAATTATAGAAAACGTTGTTATACTAAATACTTTTGTTAAATAGAGTTTTAATCTTTTAAAAAATTTATAATTTATAATTTATATTAATATTATTATTAATATTAGTATTATTATTTTTAATGGTTAAATAAATATAATAACAATTATATTATTATTCTAAAAAAATTTAAAATAAAAAAAATATATTCGCATGGATCATAAGCTATTATAATTATTTCGTAAAATCAATTAACTGTATTATATTGTGATATCAATTCTATTTATTATATTTAAAATTGAAATTATTATTGCATCACTTAGATTTACTATTTCATTACTTTAATAACAACATTTACAACAATATAACTTAGTTTTCATAATATTTCATTACATAATACTTTCACTATTTTATTATTTTAATATACAAAATAAAACAAATACGCCTCATGCGTACGCACGGTCAGCATACTAGTGTATATATAGGGTTACTTAATTAATTGTGAATATTTTAATAATTTAAATTATGACGAAGATATGGTGGGGACGGGTATTATGGCAGAGATATGTACATCCCCATAACCTTCCCCATACCCAATTGAAAAAGTTGGGGATTCCCCATACCCATACCCATACCCAGTCAATGCAGGGATTCCCCGTCAAAATGGGGACGAGTTCTGGCATTACCCACGGGGGCGGGTTTATTTGCCATCTCTACTCACAGGGCTTTCTTTTGATATAAAGAACGTTACTTTTGGACCACTGAGCTAGCTGCAGTAGTTTTTTTCAAAAACGCACACATTGCTGCCAACACTATTTTTATGTGGACCATTCAAAGATAGCTATACAACACAAGGTTAGAACATGAAAAATACCATATTCAAGGACAACCAAAGCTCTAGATACCAAATGATGTAGGATTATCTTGTTCCTTTTAAAAGACTATTGAATATGGTGATAATTGATTAAGAAAACCGAGGAAATCCCCACTGGATATTAAGACAACAAGTTATTTAGATGTGAAGGTTCCTTTCCAAGATTCTAGAGAAGAGAAGAATGGATTGATTCAAAACAAATAAGAGTGGACAACACATAAAAATAGTAAAACCCAAGTCACACACAAAGTAAGAATAAAGCATAAAATGGAAAGGAAAGGAAAGGAAAGGAATGATAAAAATGTAAGAAGCATGTCACTACAAGGCTAGGCTAGAAAAAGCCATTGCAACCTTGAAGATGAGTGGATGTGTGCCACCACTTGAATCAAGAATCAAGATTCAAGATAAGGCTTAAAAGCATTCACTCCCTAGGGAGGAAGACTCTAACAATGGTTGATACACAAAGGTGTTTAATTTCTCCAAAATGTTCAACCCTTGTACAAGTGTTAAAGGTCCCCTTAAATAGAAGTGTCTGGGGGCCTCTTAGCAAAAACAAATAAGCTAAAAAGGATTACAACGCAAATAACAAAACCTAGAGTCTAGAAAGTAGGTCAACAAAGGGAGCACATGGACACATTCTAGAAGCCTTCTTGGCCAAGATAATGTGGATGCTCCTTCTAGATGTTTCTAGACTTCTTGGTGGCCAAGGCATGTGGTCATCCTTTCTAGATGTTTCTAGAAAGCTTTGCTCCTTCTCTTTCCTCCACATATGCTTTTCGAAAGCCATTTAAATGCGCTACTTGTCCTTCCTTATTCCACCTCTTAATGAACCTACAAAACAAGTTAATTTTGAATTAATATGTTGGTTTTAGGTTAAGCTAATCCTTTGAGTCAACAAGTCAACCCAAAGTCAAGGTCAACAAGTCAACTTAAAAATAGTCAACCAACTAACTTAATGGAATTTTAAACTAAAGAAAATAAAAGCAAAGGAAGGGATCAAGGAACTCCCTTTCTTCTAAGCATGTTTCATGAGCCATCATCCTTGGTAGGGATCAATCATTTATCATCAGGTTAATCAAAAAGTATCACGTACTCATCTTTACTAAACGGGTCTAAAGACGCTATAGGTAGACCTAGATTTTTAACTTCTACAATAGTTTGAGGATAGAACATTTGGGTGTTGTGATGTGCGGGTGATTGAAAAATATTTGAGGTAGACAAACCGGTTAGTAGTTCGGTATATGATTGTATATCATGCCCTCATTCCCCTATATAGGTAGTGTTAAGGTCAAATGGTCCTTTTGTGGCTTCGGAGTTTGGTTGTGGACTATGTGCATCAAAATGTGTTAAAGAATTTGGTTGTGAAGGTTTGGTACCTGAGTTGTAGGTGGTGTAGAGTTCAATAGGTGTAACAGTTGGGGTGGCTTGTATCATGTCGAAAGCGCAATCCAAGTCATCATCATCATCTTGAATTTGATTGGCTGTGTGCGTGACATGTTGGTCACACACTTTAGTAGAAAATTTGAAGTGTATGAGTGGAACTCCATCCCTTGGATCTCTATTTACCTTGTCCATTATTATGTGAATAAGTTTGGACAACCCGAAATCTCTATGGATGCGGATCATGATTGTATTTGCGGATGCAAAGGAGACACCAATTTGAGGGTCACTGATGATTTCTCCATCGTCGTACAACAAACAAACATTGATCCTTCCATTTGAGCTTGTAGTTTAATAGTACTTTCGAATTGAGTTTTCAGAGTAAGGAGAAATTGCAATATTGAATTTGTAAGTTTAGAGTGTGATGGTGAAGATGGTCTTTTATACTATAAATTAAAGTTATCATGCAACTATATATTATGTCATCATGTGACTTGCACGAGAGTGAATGTTATCATGTGACTGACACGACCACTTATGTAACCATGTGAATGTCATGACTTCTTATGTACCCATGTGACTAGCACGACCTTTTATGTTCTCATGTGACTGGCACAACTTATTATGTACCCATGTGAAATAGGTTATGTTTTTGTGTTTGTAAGAGTGAACCGTTTTTAGCACAATTTCAAAGATGAGTAATGGGAAAACTTAATTATTCCAAAGGCTTCATTGGTAAATCGCTAACAACAATTTCTTAAGATAAACTCAGTAAGTTAAATGATGTTAAAGACCATGTTAAAACATATAAATAAAACTACATACAAACAAAGTTGTCACACTTCTCAACCTTCATGAAGTTCACATAAAAAGATATTGTCGCCATAGGGACCATCATTGAGTGCCACTGAATGGCATGCTGAAGATCTTCGTCATTCCTTACAAAAAGAAACTCATCAATGCCTTCCTCAACTAATTCAGGAGGGACATGGTACCACAAATGGCTTAGTGGGGGCTCAAATGGTCTCATCAAATGACTTCTTATTATGATGCACATATGGTTAAGAGTAACCCCATTTAGAATTATACATAAGGAGAACCTTCCATCTTTGAAATTAATAGCAGTATTAAAGGAATTATATGCATTCAATTCCTCACAGAAAACAATTTTTACTTATTATACTAGAACACTCCACAACTTTCAAACTAAGGAACCACAACCTTAAATAAAACCGACTTCCTTCGGCTGGATAGCGTGCTAAGGAAGATAATTAATTTCACCATTATAAAAGTTGCGGGATATTTCAAATACATGGCCTCACATGCACCATGTCATTATGACAAGAGTTGTGAACTTTATTGGGATGTGCCAATGCTGATTTATTATTTGACCCCTGTAAAAGTTGACGGATACTTCAATTGGGATAACGTGCGAAGGAAGATATTTAATTTCACCACTACAAAAGCTGACACATATTTTAAATACATGGCCTCACATGCACACCAGTGCAGTAAGGACTTTTTGTTCCGGTTATTTTCCTCATTTTGCCTCAGGTCTGGAACCGAGGCATATTGGGGCGAGGCCAAAAGGTACCCCTTTTGGCCTCGGTTATTACCTGAGACCATAGAGTTCCTTTTATGCCTCAGTTCTAAATGAACTGGAGCCATAGGGTTCCTTTTATGCCTCGGGTCCACGAGAACCGAAGCCATATGGTAAATGTAGAAACTTTCGCAGATTCTCCCGTGTGCACTCCTTCGAGTGTGACAACTATTACAGCAGCCACCGTTGCCGCCGCAACTGTATGGTGGGATGCCCATGGATTGCTTCCTCTGTGTACTCCACTTCACACACCCTTTGTGTGTCCTCCTGCACCACCCACTGCACCTCCATCCATGGCTCCCACTGAAATACAACACAAAATCCAACAAGGAGAGGTTAAGCCAGAGGCAATAAATGAAACTTGACCGCCATCTCAATCAGTTTCGCTCCTTCCGCTGGAACTTGACCGCCAGCACTGCCAGGCCAAACCCCCAGGGCTCCTACCACTATGGCCATATCAACATCACCCGTACCCTCAAGTTCGTTAATACCGTCAGCAGGGATAACGACAAGCTTCGCTACGCCATCAATGGTGTTTCACACGTCGAAAGGGAAACCCCACTTAAGCTCGCTGAGTACTTCAGTATCGGCGACAAGGTCTTCAAGTACGACACCATTCCCGATGAGCCACCAGCAAACCTTGGAACCGCCGTCACCTTGGCTCCCAACGTTGTCAAATTCGAATATCGCACCTTTATCGAGATCATCTTCGAGAACCACGAGAAGAGCGGAGTCGTAGACGTTCTGAACGGTGTGGGAGCCTTCCATCTCAACTAGTTTCATCTGGTGGTTTTGGAAGCGGAAGTTGATGGAGGTTTTAAGACCCACGTTGCAAAGACGGTACTTGTAGGTCTTGTCGGGAAGCATGGTGAAGAGGGGCTGATCAGTGTCGTCACCCTTTGCGTTCTGGCCATTGACGATGAATAGTAACTAGGGCTCGCAAATTAGGAATTTTAATAGCCGTTATGGCCTCGGTTTAATTAATAACCGAGGCCAAAAGCCCATTTATTGCCTCGGTCCTTAAAGACCCGAGGCCAAAAGCCTGATGTTGATGCCATTTTTAAAAATTTGAAAACTGACGCTACCTTATATGCTTCGGTTCTCTTGCAACCGGGGCCAAAAGTCCTATTTATTGCTTCGGTCCTTAAAGACCCGAGGCCAAAAGCCTGATGCTGATGGCATTTTTGAAAATTTGAATACTGGCGCTGCCTTATATGCTTCGGTTCTGTTGCAACCGAGGCCAAAAGTTGGACGAAAATTGCAAAAATGCCACCGCCTCCTTATAGGCTTCGGTTCAACGGAAACCAAGGCCTATAAGGCGAAGTAAAATGTCAAATCTGCACTAGTGGCACCTTGTCATTATGACAAGACTTGTCAATGATATTGGGTTGTGCCAAGGCTGATTTATTATTTCACCCTTGTAAAAGTTGACAGATACTTCAATTGGGATAACTTGACAAGGAAGATATTTAATTTCACCACTGCAAAAGCTGACACATATTTCAAATACATGGCCTCACATGCACCCTGTCATTATGATAAGACTTATCAATGATATTGGGTTGTGCCAAGGTTGATTTATTATTTCACCCTTGTAAAAGCTGACATATACTTCAATTGGAATAACATGTCAAGGAAGATATTTAATTTCATCATTGCAAAAGATGATGCATATTTTAAATACATGGCCTCACATGCACCCATTATGACAAGATTTGTCAATGATAATGGGTTGTGCCAAGGCTGATTTACTATTTCACCCTTGTAAAAGCTGGCAGATACTTCAATTAGGATAACGTGCCAAGGAATGTATTTAATTTCACCACTGTAAAAGCTAACACATATTTTAAATACATGGCCTCACATGCACCTTGCCATTACGACAAGACTTGTCAATGATATTGGGATAGTGTGCCAATAAAGATACATAATTTGACCACTTGAAAAGTTGACAAATACTTCAACACATGGCCATACATAGTGTAATCATTAATGGTATCACATGCATGCTGAAACTATGACAAGATGTATCAACTTTATTGGGATAGTGTGCTAAGATTTTTACTAGCTTGTATTGTGAAAGGTAAGTAGTCTTACAATGCATGCCCTGATTCATAGTACATATTAATGGGCTAAGATGCACTCTGCCACTATGAAAAGATGTATCACCTTTATTGGGATATCGGGTCCTATAAACCTAATTTGAATCCATACCAAGACCAACAACTACTTCCCCTATAAATACAAAAACTCCAAAACCAAGTTAGTGTACTCTAGTATTGCATAAAAAAATCACTATCAAAAGATCAACAAATCCAATTGACTGACATGGAACACTTTGGCATCAATACCTAAGAGAACTGTTCAAATTCCTACCTTGTAGCCTTGTTTACTAATGGCCAATTGATGCAATGCGAAGATGGTGTCAAGTTCCATGGTGAAAGTTCAAAAATTCTTTTGCATACCACAAAATTGCACATTCAACATTTTGAGGCTCAAAGTATGCTCAACCATATAGGTTCCAACCATCACAACCATCAATAAGTTGTACTTTAGGAGACCCACATTGAATGAAGAATGAGCCATTATGTATGATGCTCTTCAAATATCAATAGATAATGACGTTGCAGAAATGATTCATTGTAATCTCATCAACCCGTTAACACAATAATTGAATTGTTTGTTACGTTTACAAGGTCTGCTGATGAAATACTTACAAGGTCACCAACAAAGTTATATTATGGAGGAATTCTTAGACGGGCAGACATCACAGATAGCCTGTCTGGTTATGGACTATACTTATCAGACGCTATTATGACGATGTCAATCTCCCACAATTTCACCTTTGATGAGCTTCAACACAAAATAATGCAGAGAATAGGTTGTGGGAGCCATTTCGTAATAAGTCATATTAACTACCTACATCTTGTGAGGTTAGTCAACAAAAAACTTATCCATGACACGACTGAAATCAAAACAGATAGTGATGTTGCACAAAAGATCAAGCGGTGGAAACAAGTTCAATGTTTGGACCCGTCTGTGGCACTGGACCCATCTGTGGCACGTCCCGACACTTTGGCAATATATTGAATTGTTCATTCAAGCAAGATATTTACGTCCACCTAATAGAGATCCATGTTGTGTGAAAATTAAAAATCCATTCCACCAACACTAGTGTAGTTAATTTTATTTATAATTATGTTAATTATGGTACTTGTAATGTCTTTCATTAAATAAATATATTTTATGTTCAATTATACTTTATAAATTTGAATTAAAAAACACATATATTACAAAAACAAAATTTCAAGTAAAAACAAAACTAATTAATTTCAACCAAATTTTTAGTTGTTTATTTATTAGGATATTTTAAAAAAATAAATTCTAACTTTATATTTAAAGTTAATAGATATTATTTTATTTGGTTAAATCATTTCAGAGGTCCCCATTTTTGTAGCAGAATCTCAAGTAGGTCCTCCTATTTTTACTTGACTCAATTGAGTCCCTATTTTGGAAAAATCGTTGCAATTAGGTCCTTTCCGTTAGTAGTACAATAACGTTGTTGACTATGTGCCACGTGTCAGCACATGGTTTTTTTTATTTTTTTTAATTTTTAAATTTTTTTTTTTAAATTTTAAATTTTTTTTATAATTAAAAAAAAATTGTCACGTGTCTATCTGACATTTTGCCATGTGGCAGAGACAGTGTGATGTGTGTAAGACCCTAGAAAATGGCGTTTTAAAAGTGATAGTGGTTTAAAAATAGTGAGACTCGATTATTTTAATATTAAAAGATTTTAGTATAAATAGAATTGTTATAAACGAGTTTCATTATTTT
>Ga0214544_1008089_pt1 | contig 17888 bp, 6 predicted proteins | sample CNSS3metaG_FD_160074 | JGI IMG/M metagenome (GOLD analysis project Ga0214544, IMG submission 160074) | Root nodule microbial communities from cowpea collected in UCLA plant growth center, Los Angeles, California, USA - CNSS3 | ecosystem: Host-associated > Plants > Roots > Nodule | place: USA... | reverse complement strand
TCAAATAATTTTTATATAAAAAAATATATATATATATATATATATATATATATATATATATATATATATATATATATATATATATATATATATATATATATATAATATTCAGGTGGAGTTTGGTGGCCATACCACAATCCAAAATGGAAATAAAAAATATTTCTCGAGTTATTTATCAAATACTTTTTTTTTATGTATACAACATGTATCTTACTCTAAACAATCTTCTTTACTCTAACTGAGTATTGTAATCAACAAAATTCCTTTCAAATATTTCAATAAAGTACATTCTTAAATTCGAATTCAGAATTGGTTAAACTAAAGCAATCTTGATAAACTAAGTCATGTTTACAAATAATAGCTTTGTTGGAATAAAATAGTTTTATGCAAAATAATCAACAAAGAAGCTTCTTAAGTATTTTTGATAGGTGTATGAATTCCTTAACCAAGTGGGTCTAAGGGATAATTTCTTATAATACAATTTTAGATCAGAAATAAATTATATCAAGAAAAGTTCACATTCACATACATTGTTTATTCAACATTTTAACATGACCAAACCTAATTTTGAGCAATGATTAATGTATAACAATATTAATAAAAAAAAAATACACTAAAAGACAAAAGGAATAATGAGCAGAACTAATGATGAATTGATGTATTGACACAATCTTAGGAGAAATTTATAAAGGGGGACAAGTTGGGTTGCGACACAAGGCATGTCATTATCAAACTTGGTTTAAGCTTGAAATTTGGTCTCTAGAAGGTTTGCTGTTAAAGAGAAACACGTAGTGTAACCAAGAAAATAAAACGAAAGAGAGAGAGAAGATAATCCATATATAATGAGAAGAGTTGAAAATGTATGCTTTATGAATACATTTAATGTGTGTGTGGGACTGAGCAGCCCAACCTCCTCTGCAGTCCCACAAACCGCCCCAAATGCTTCTCTCAACTTGCTTCATTTGCACTATTTCTTTCTTTGATGAAGCAACCCCACCACACACCCCTTATCAGAATCATCACAACGATTTCACCTTCCAAAATACTTTCTTTTCTGCGCCTGCTTTCCTAACAATCTATTCTCAGTTTCATTGAAAGAGACCTCAAATAGTTCTCCACAAAGGTTTCCTTCCCTTAATCATTCTCTTTCTTCACTTTTAAAACTATTGCCTACGTAGGATCTTAAGTCGGATTTATCACCGTTTATAAACAAGGTATTGTTTGTTTTAGAACGTATTTATCCTTAAAATACGAGAGAACAGTATTTAAATTATGTTTGACATCGGACATCGCAGTAACACCAAGTAAACATCATTGCAAACATGATATTTTTACCAAAAATAAGCAATGAATATATAAAGTCAAATTGAGTTGAAGGAATAGGTTATTGCTAGTTCCTATTTAGACCACTCTGGTGACATATCACTGGTCACTGGTGCCGTCTGCTCACCATAGAAACAACTTAGTTACCGGCCATGATAATGACAAATTGATCATCAATTTCACTAACTACAGATTTTGACTTAAACCTCATTTTTTGTTTACTGCTTCAAGTTGACTAAATATGAACATAGATGGAGTTTTAATGATTATTTCACCCTTTTGACCTGAGGTTAGAATTTTGTGGTTACTGAGATAAAAAGTTCTCTTTTAATCTGGTGTGGCTTTAATTACACCTAGCTGGATTACTACTACACAAAATGAAACTGAAGCTCTTTGAACTTAGTGTGAACAGTACGTTAGCCACAATATATGACTGAATTTATTGCAGGAATCCTTGTGTCTATGAAAAAGTGGAAGAGAGAAATAAGAAAAAGGGAAAACGTAAGATATTTTCTGTTGTTACACTACATATAATGAATAAAATCAGGGAACAGGATACATACATACATGTCACAATGATTATCCCTTCTTCCTTATGTTGCATGCTAAAATAATAATGGGCCTTTTCTCTCTCAACCAATGAACTGTGTATCTTGTTCACACGCAAGTCTCATATGGTGCTTGCACTGAAAACTATAGATTCCGGATTTTTGTTTTACTTTTCCCTTCTCCTCAACTCCAAATTATGGCTATACTCATTGAACCAAAATATATCAAGTGGTGGACCTGGTGGACACACATCTTGGCCATTTTCTTCATAATTGCTTTTGCAAAATACCCTTCTGAGATTGAGATGACAACAACAAATCATCATAATCCACAAGAGACAACATAAACTATAATTTCTAAAACATACATATGAATATATGATCATATGGCATGGAATTATGTTACTTTTTTTCTGACAAAGCCTGGCCTAAAATGCTTCATATGAAATTCAGAATTTTAACTCCACAGGCACAACTTGATCTTTACCATATGGACTTGAAATTTATAAACATATATATAGTACATAAAAAAGGTAGAAAAAACATAATAGTACTGCACATGCAGTGTCTGCATCATGGTATTTGAGCAAGGTTTGTCTAAGAAGCTTCATATGGAAGAAGAAATGTTTACATATAGACCAATGGTTGCCCCACCTGAATGGTACTCGAAGCAATTGGTATAGCTTGTGAAGGGCTAGGATCAGTTTCAGACAGTTTAAGTTAATGAAAAACAAGAACAGTATCTAGCATAAGATCCGCAGATGTTAAGCTCCACCACACGCGCCCATAATAATAATGACATTTGTTTTGCTCCTCTTCATTATTAATTCTCCAACATAATTACTCTTTTCCTTCACTTCCTGCTACCTTAATTGATATTCAATATCCTTGCCTATCTGAAATAATTAAAGACAAAAATACAATTTCAAACCCATTTAGCATTTAATTCTTAATCAAAGATGCACCCCCTATCTTATTAAGAAAAGATTGATGGTTCAGCCAATAAGAATCGGAAAATATATCTTGGCCAATAATTACAGCATTAAAATATCATTGAAAACGTAAAGTCGGTAGATCATATCTGTTTGTGATGATTTTTTCAGATTGGATTCATGATTTTCTCTGATCTATGAGAATTGAAACGGGACCCACGGTTTTTCCTTCTTCTTTGTTCCGGGGGGGTGAAACTAAAATTGAAGACAAAGTAAAGAAGGTGGTGTTGGTAGTTAAACATTTTTCATGTTACAGTTAAAAACTAGAATATAGAAGATTGATAGGTTGACAGAAGTTAGATTCAGGTTTTGTTTCTTACGTTGAAAATGGAGCACCGACTATCTAAGAAGATGTGGATAGGTTAATCTTAAAAGAGAAAGACGATCAGATTTGAAGATACTGATTTGACAATTATGGAAGTGGTAAAAGTTTTTGTGGCCATAACTTTGATAATTTAGTCCATGTACAATTCACACATATCTTTAACTTTATTTCTATTGCAGATTAACATGATGTTTACGTCATGTTTAGCGAATGAATGCCTTGTTGTCTGGTGACAGATCATGAAAATAAAAATAACAGAAAATAGACTTAGTCAAAACATTCTCATTTTGTATCCTAAGTCGTTGGAGCATTTTCCGACCTCTGCATGATCTATGTCACCGTGTTTTAGGTTCTTGACTTTATCACTGCCACAAGTAGTGGTTAATGTTATGTATTCAAGTTAGTGCTATCTCTAGGTTCTTATTATCACCTATGTCTGTCTATGCAAAGTTACGGTTGAAATTTTGTCATATATGAAAAGAAGGTGTGACCCAGAATTTTGACTCATATGCAACGTAACATGTAAGTTCCTCAAAATTTTGAACCCACCTACTTTCTTAAACACGTAAGTAAAAAAGCATGAACATAGGTAATAAAACAACTCTAGAGAAACTTGACAGTAATTATTAATTAAAGAGAAAGGAATAACCTTTTTACGTTGGAAAAAAAAGGTCACGATATTTTGAGTTTGAGTTGATTACGTAGGATTTCAGTCTCTCTTATATATATATATATATATATATATATATATATATATATATATATATATATATATATATATATATATATATATATATATATATATATATATATATATGTATATATATATGTATATATGTGTATATATATATATATATATATATATAGTTTTAAAGCTCAATAAATTTGGTTTGCCACAAATTCTTTTACGGAAAATCCTTAAATTTTCTGTTTTCAACCTAAAATCTTCTCAAATTGTTTTAAGTTTTCATCCAAATAATTCAAACTAACCAAACAAGTTCACATAAAATATCAATTTTTTTTTTCATTCAACCTCTAGCTTTGCATCCCATAAAATTTCAAAAATTCACCTTTAAACAGTTAAAATGAGTTCATGTATTAAATTTATCATAAACTCTATTTGGATAGAAGTTATTATGCATCATATATCAACAAGTTAACTAAAATATAATTAAACTATAAATAAGAGAAAATACATTATATATTAATTGTGTAAAATAATTTTATATATATTGTCATATCACTACTAGAAATTTTATTATTTCATGAGATTTAATCTTTGTAAATTTGTTATAAAATTTTGTAAGAAAAGAATTTTCTTTATTATTTTTTTAAGAATTTTAATAAATAGATAATGAATAATTATTTCTGACAAAAATTATAAAATTTAAAAGTATTTTCTATAATTTTATGTGAAAAATATTTTGTTCATAATATTTTAGAAAAGAATTAGTAATAAATTCTTGAAAATTATTATTCGTAACACAATTTATAGGTATTTTTTAAGGAAAAATAGTAGTCTACCATGAGTTATCATGAAAAATTAATTCTTTTTTGATATCTTCCAAATAATTATATTAAAATTGACACCTTAAAAAAATGATATTTCTTATTATCAACATAAACATATTAATTTTGACATTGATATGTTGTTTTTTGATAAATCAACATGTGGTTAATTCAATAGTTATTGTACGGACCAAATGAATATATTTATTCAATATTATAATAAAAACATTAATAACAAAGTATACCAAACATTAAATTTTATATCAACATAAACTTTTTATACCAAAGCATCACTATCAAATTCTACAGATAATATAAAAAAATTGTATGATTTTGCAATGGGAACAAAACTTTCCTCTATCCCCAGTCTATCTTATTGAACCTTCTTCCATTCTTGTTTCTTCTTCTTTATCATGGATCATTGGTTGTTGAAGGTGGGGTCCGAAATAGGAACTTTTGAACCCCTAAGTGGGTCCTCTAAAAGTTCACGTGTGGGCCAAAACAATCATACGAATTCTGCATTTTTTTTTTATTGATTTCCCTCTGCTTCGTCTTCTCAAAATATTACCTGAAAGATGAAACAAAATAAGCCAATTTGATTCTAGAAACCAATTTGCAGAGTAGTGTTCCTATTCCAGGCTTTAAAGCTTTTAGTGCAGTTGTTTGCAAGCTAATAAACGAATTCACAAAATTTCAGGGCTCATACACAAGCAATCTGTTCCACACCACTACATAAAATATACAACAGATATATTTAGAAGCAAAGAATACTTTCCATATTTGTTTATAACTTCTTCTTCCCCTATCTGTGATAGAGAGCTAGTGTCTTTCTGTTCAAGTGGTGCATATATAATATACACTTCAGAAAACTACATTCAAACAAAAACTATAACCTAAGCTTGTTTCATTATATATGTAAACCTAAAATGAAACTTATTATAAGCTTGTTTTCTTTGGCTGTTTTTGTGATTGTGTTTCTTAGTTCTCTTTTTTCTCCCTAAGGTTATTATTAAGCTAGGAAACAGTAACTTGTTTTTAATCTGTTTTGTGTTAGAAGTCGTTAGGACAGACTCTAACTTTGCTCTGATACCATATTAAAAGTGAGTTTAAAGCCTAACTCAACCTCACAAAATCGGTTTGTAAGGTGAGGATTGCACCCACTTATATATATTATGAATTGGTCTTATCTCTAATCGACGTGAATTTCTAATCGACGTGAACTTCTAACACTTTGCTTTATTTTTATGAATGTTTGTGACAGTAAATCAATAAACATCGTAATTGTAATTTTACTATTCTTTCACTTTATGCTTCAGCTTGTGAACTTCTTTTTCCTTCGAATACCTAGATGTTAAATAATGTGTATGATCAAGCCACGGGTCTATTATAGCCCTAATATAAAGCAAGGGTGACAAATTAATTACATTAGAGTTTAGACACAATAATTTGGTCTAATATATGCAACATTCTTCCTAAGTCTAGGTCAAAATAAAATAATATTATATCATAGAACTATAATTGAAGCGCCATTGAAAAATTATCATATTTCGGTGGCTTCTTTAATTTAAAATCGTGTTGGCATTAACACATGCACAGTGCAAAATATTATTTTCCTGGAAAACTAAAATTGATTCCTTTCAGTCATAAATTAAAATCTTATTAAATTTGCAATTAAGGTTTCTGAGCAGCTTTGATTTTCCGCCAAGTTGATTAAGATCACAGTTATGCTACACTGCTAAGAGAGCTTAAATCATCAACCCTCATTAATAAACACAAACAAAGTCAAGTTCTGCTTTTGTTAGTCACTAATGATTGTTATTTCATTGAGGTTAATTACTCATAATTAACCTATTACTACAATTTATAATCACCTTTCATGCGTTTAATAAAATAGTGGGACACCTAACCACATAACCATATAAAATACATTAAAAGAAGATTTACACAAATGTATATAGTATAGTGAATAGATTTGGTATAGGTTTAGTTAGGTTCCATTAGATCGACAACTGAGGAATTGTCATTCAACAAACACCACTACGTACCAAAACAAAAGAAAAATCCTTAAACAAGCAATTACAAGGTTTAAATTCAACCAAGATGATAAACACTAGTACTCCACAATTGTGACAGAAATCCAAGGGCACATAGAATTGCTAGACACAAACAGAAAACTATGGTCCACTTATCTCAGTGTCAATTTAAAAGGAGAATGTAAATAAACAAATGAATGTTTCAGAAGAGTAGTAGTAATATATAATAAAAAGTGAACAGTGAGCACATATTTTAAAAAATTAAGAAGCATATGTAAGCAAGTGTTGGGACAAAATGACGTCAACATCAGCATTAAACCATTAATTATTTAATTTACAGGTGACAAGTTGCTGGTTAAATATTGCTGTTCTGCCAACAGAGTCCCTAGAAGGTTGTATTCAGTAGGTGTAAAGGGTACCCTCTCAGGTATAATAATATGGTTATAGCAAGCTTTCTATACAAGCTTTCGGCTTTTGCTCACTACTCTTTCATATAATAAATGCTATTTCTGTACTAGATTTGCAGCATATTTATTTATTTATTTATTAAATTAAAGCTTCTGAATAAGACAATATAAACCCTTGCAAAGTACAATGGTAGGTTGGTAATCCCAACTTATCTAGGCTTTATGTGTTTGTATAAAACAAATAATAAACTTAATCCTTTGAGTATTTATATATACAGACACAATACAAATCCCAAAATTGCCTTTTCAATCCGCGTATAATATATACATCCATTACCTTTTTATAATATATATACAAAAGAGTGCATTGTTCTCAAAGAAACCTGTTATCAGTTACTCTTACTTTTGCAAGGGATAATATATAAAACTCTATTCTTTCTCAATAATCAAGTCATTTAGCTGGAACTTCAATGTTTAAGAGCAAATCCATTAGAAGAAATTCAAAAACTTTTATATCATGTTTATTCCTATCCTAGGTTGGTTGACACTCAGCTTTATGAAACTGGTTTTGTGTACAACCAAAATAAGAGATAAAGGGTGATGCAAGTTCATTACAAATATGTCTGATAGGCCTTTTAATTTCAAACTCTATTGTTACTGATATAATTAAGACTGTTAGAGTGTTATAAAATAATGGTATTATATATATATGATTTTTACAGGCTGCTAGTAGTTGTTAAACATGGTTGTAATTAACAAATATACATGTTTTTTAGGGATTGGACATGCTCTTTTAACGACCCAATGGTCTGATATACTCAATTGCAGAACAGAAGATGCAAAAACAAAACGACAACCGTGCTAAACAACATCGGATAAACTTTGGTGGAGGGCTTATGGTTTGCATATGAAAACACTAAAGCCAGAAGACACAAATGATTAACATATTGATATGGACAGCTTAGGAGTCTGACATAGCTTCCAGATGTCAAAAAAGCAATGGTGCCAAATGTAGAGGGACGGCGCACCAAACAGACAATTGTGAAACCTCAATTGTGAAGAATGGAAGAGGAGAATGTGACATGCATGTACTCACTATTCGTGTCTGTTGCTAATTAGTCTCTGATCTAGTGCATTAGCCAAGTATAATACAAGTTTATGAAAGCTATGAATGATCCATTACATATAATATTAAGAATTTGGTTAAAATTAAGCTAGCACTGTACAGTAGCTAGCATTGTTGTTTAAAGTGGTGGAATTGAAAAGGCTTAGGGTACAATATAGCGGTGGAAGGGGGGTGGCGTGAAAACTCGGTGTCACGCCGTCCAAACAAAGACCTTTCCATCTATCTGCCACCCCACGCGCAATCAATAACCTCATCTACAATATGTTTCTATATGTGTATATATTTATATATATTATTCTTCTGCTTCTTTTCTCTACAACATTCTCTCATCCCTTTCGATACATGCTCTTGCAAATACATATATATAACTCTCCTACCTCTCTTTAGACAAACATTCACATTCACCTTTACTTCAACACACATCTCTCTACCTCTCTCTCTCTCTCGAGATCCTTTCTCTTAATCTTATCTCAGTGCCTGCAGCTACCAAACTCAAGACGAAGATGACGTTAACCCAAATTCCTGTGAGTATTCTATATATTCAGTGTCCATAAATGACGATTGTTTCTTTTTTCTATTCTCAACAGCGTTTCAAGACAAGTCTGAAACCTCCTTGAGTCCATTTGGTAATGATCTTTTGGAGGGTTTTTCTCAAGGAGCCAGCTTTTTCAAATTTATTTTGCAAGAGGGGAACTACACTACAGCTTTCTGATGTTTATTATATTATACCCATGTCCATATACGAGCCTGAAGATGTTATTAAATGGATCTATATCGCTTGCTTTTCTATCACATTTGTTAGTTTTCTGAAAGAAAGAAAACACGAATGACACACTAATCCAAGAATGATATCTTTTTTGTTTTTGTCAACCGAGAGCGTGTGAATATCATGATCTTTACGGTAGAAAAAGAGAGTGGTATGATTAATTTGAAAATTTTCAAACTATCAATGAAACAGTCTCCCCATTATAGGAAGAGATGAATAATATTAAATCCACTAGTGTTATAATTAGTTAGGGCTAGCTGGTTTGTGAAGGTTTAAGAAAACCATGTACATGGGTAGTGATTGTGTCCATGGAAAATTCGGAAAAATAGGTTAAACTGATGAGTGGAACTTTATCTGTAGCATGTGTGCCTGGTGGTCGTGAATTGTGATCACGACATTTTCAATAGGGCAGGTCTTTCTCCACCACCAGCAGGCGTTGGGAGTGCACTGCACTCAAAGAAATGTGACATGCTTGTGACAGCAAAGTCAAGCTTTTCGGCCAACTTTTGTGTTCAATATACTTTTGCCAACTCCATGTCATGCAAATAAAGGCACATAAAAAGAGCTTCTTAGGATTAATCATAGGCCTATTTTGTTAGTTAATTCCTTTATTATGGTGGGTTCCACACATGGTCTGCCAATTTTGTCATTGCACATGCTGCACAATTGTTGGGTCCAATACCAAAGTTATACATCATCATCATCATCATTACCTCAAAATATCTCATCCCTAGAGGTTTTTAGAGCTATAAGGTTCTAAACTATAATGACTTCGATCAAGTGCAACACGAAGCCAATGGCCACTGATTTTTTTTTTCCTTATCTTCCAATGCTGCCCTTTACCCTGATCAGGAATTTGCAAAAACAATTTGAGCGTCTTATTTTTCGTTTCATAATCATTTGTTTTTCTCTTGATGCATAATAATATTCAGGCTAAAACGGAAACATAATAAATGGTGAAATTGATCTTTCACAATGACTCCTTTTCCTTTGCTTGTTTCAGGAGAGATCATCGGTTGATATGGAATCATGCGTGCCTCCCGGATTCAGATTTCATCCAACAGAAGAGGAACTTGTGGGGTACTATCTCAAGAGGAAGATAAACTCCCTAAAAATCGATCTAGATGTTATTGTTGAGATTGATCTCTACAAAATGGAACCATGGGACATTCAAGGTATAGTAATTAGCCAGTTATAATTCAACTTTAGAAAATTTGATAAACTTCATCTGTTTGAAATTATATAAGATAAGGTTATATGACATTATGATCGTACTTGTTTGAAATTATGCAGATAGGTGCAAGCTAGGATATGAGCAACAGAATGAGTGGTACTTTTTCAGCCATAAAGATAAGAAGTATCCTACAGGAACAAGAACTAACAGGGCCACTGCTGCTGGATTCTGGAAAGCAACTGGAAGGGACAAGGCTGTTATGACCAAAAATAGAATCATAGGAATGAGGAAAACCTTGGTCTTCTACAAGGGACGTGCCCCTAATGGAAGGAAAACAGACTGGATTATGCATGAATATAGGCATCAAACCTCTGAACATGGTCCTCCACAGGCAAGTTCTTCTCACTTTTGAATCATATTAATTACCACTGTCATCAAAATATATATGCAACTATAACAATGCAGATTATATTAATTCAATGGTGGCTTCCAATAATCTGTTACGTACTATAATAATGTTGAGAAGAAAACGAAAACACTTGTATATGAATTAAGTCAAGGAGAAGGCAAACATGTCATTTTGAGCAAATAGGGTTGCCAAGACTATCTTCACCACTCCAAACAGTACTTTTCCTGTTTCATACTTTTCATTTTCAAACATACACACTCTTTTTCAAATTGCCCCATCACAGGCCACTTTCTAAAACATTTTTTTTTGTTGGAATTGTTTGAAATTATTCTCATTAATAATGCTATGGTTTTCACTCCTTATATTAAAGAGGATGATATTTTAATTTATTTTCTATATGCATTTTTAACCCACTACTCTAATCACGTTTAGATCATCATATTATACTACTTAAAAAAAATTAAAATAGATAATTAAAGGATGATATTGAAATAATAAATTAAAAATAAGTTAAAATATCATTATCTTACATTATTAATAAGATCATATAATGCAATCATATAAGTATCAGACAAGTTACTGACTATTTTCTTTTTCTTTTTTGAAAAAAAAAACTGTAAACTCGCTCTCTTTTTATATATATATATATATATATATATATATATATGAAATTTTTTCATCTTTTCATGTGATAAACTTTTAATTGTCGATAAAGTTACTTTTTTTGTTTTACTAAAATTATATAAATACATCAATTTTGTATTTTCAGGGGATTTCAGTAAATAAACTTGTTAATGAGTATTAAAGGATCCTAGTTAAATAATAATATTTAATATATTATATTAAATGCTTTATATAATTATTTTAAGCGAGACATTCTGTATTTTGAATAAATTAATACTTTTATTTGTAGTGTGTAAAATGCTTTTATTTTAAATATAATTAATAAACTTCTACTTTTGGTTAATATTTTTTAATTGCACGAGTTAAACCTTTGCCTTAAATTGTAGTGATAAAAGCATGTTTATTAACGCTTTTAAGACCGTAAAGTTTTTATACTATTGTAATAGAATTTTAATCAAACAACGACGTGTTACTGTTTTTTATACCATATTGGTCTTATTAAAAGATATTTAACGTTGAAAAAAAATGCATATGGCATGACTTATAATTTATGTATAAAAAATTATTAGATTGTATCATCTTATGATTTTATTTTCAACAACACAAAGGAATGATATTTTGAACTTATCAAATAAAAAAAAAACATTCACTTTAACAATTCAAAATGATAATCTTTAATTATATGTATTTTAGATTTTACCTTAAAATCTAAATATACTGTTATAATATTAAAAGAGCTGTCAGGTAAATTTTTATTAAGAGGTTTCAAAGTATTACTTTTCCATTACAAAACATGTATGTACTATATATATGTCAATTAGCTTGTATTATACATAGAGCAGTTCTTTAATTAATTTGACACTAACTGGTAATTAATCACTGCAAGATATATACTTTATGGTTCACTTCCATTCCTATGACACAAAGTAACAAAAAGATAGCTTTTCTGAAGCACTTCTTTATTTGTAAACCTCAATGCTTTAACATCTTATAAAACGTAATTTATTTATTTACTTCTCTATTGACATTTGTTGTGAAAATGGAGCATAAGAAAATTATGTAAATAAAATGTCTTTTAACTTAATTTTGTTTATTGAACCTCTCTCTTTTCTTTTACTTTTGATCACATTTTAATAATATATACTTTTGGAGAAAAAAAAAAGGGGGGAAACTATTTTCTCACACTCCAAATTCTATACTACACTCTCTCTCTTTTTTGGCTTTCTTTCCATCCCCATGTAGGTTAGTGTAAAATTTCGGATACTAAAATGATGGGTTATAGTTATGAATGTATATAAATATTATACATAAAACCAATTTCAAACATGTACTGAAAAGATATATCCACTTTCTCCAAAGGTACTTTGCCTTTCATAAAAAAGAGTCAAACGCAAATTACGACACGCTTGTCCTTTATATTATGTTAATAAAAAAAATAAAATAATGGTGATGATATATAGTAACAGAGAAGAAAAAATGTAGTATATCTGATCAGAATGATGAGAAAAGGTGAAGGTGACAGTTTATAATTCCTATTGCAGGAAGAAGGATGGGTTGTGTGCCGAGCATTTCGAAAGCCTAGTCCAAGTCACAGGCAAGGTTATGAGCCATGGTGCAGCAGTAGTAGTAGTAGTAGCCATCAACAACACTTTTTCAGAGATCAAAGCTTCGCAAGACCCTTATCAATTGCTGATATTTTGAATGAAACAAATGTGCCTCATCATCATCATCACCCTGCAGAAGCTCCAAGCTTTACTCTTCCTTTCAACTCAGATAATCAGCAACACTTTCTTCTGCCAAACCAAACTGTCATGGACAAACAACTCATTGAGCTTCCTCAGCTAGATAGTCCCACTGCAAGTTTTGCAATGAAGGACTGTAACCAACAACAGCACCACAATGGCCTCACAAATGAGGAATATTGTAGTGATGAAAGGAGCAATAGCAGTGCGCAAGGTATCGATTGGAAGAGTTTGGACAACTTGTTCGGGTCACAACTGAGTGACACACCTTATTTTTCACATCCAAACTTGCCCTTGATGATGCCACATAATAACCATGATCAACCTAGTCATATCCTAGGATGTTTCCCTGATTCATAGTTAACCTGTGTGTCACCGTAATGATCCATAGTCAATTAATGAATAAAGTCTGAGTAAGACGATGGATAAATATTCATTATATCGTAGTTGTCCATTGCCTTACCATAAGCTAATTTAGAAGTTGCTGGAGATTGAACCTAAAGGCTTTTTAGGTGATGATGGTATTATATATATTTTTTCGTGATAAAGGAGATTCGCTTGAAGAGTGAATCTCTCCTTTGTTTAGAGTTCAGAAGATCACAACCTTTTCTTCTTCTTTTTTTTTTTTTTTTTTGGTTCCCCAGTTTAACTTTTTATTGTCCTTATTACTTGGTTATGTCACTATAAATGTACATTCTCAATTGCATGCATAGTGTGCTTTTTCTTTGCTTTAACTATTGCCCTCATCAGTGATTTGTGAGGGCGTTGTGTGCTATTCATCAATATATATATGACTATAAATATATATACACATTAATTAGACGAGGGAGTTTCCAGTTTATCAAGTATCTTCATTCTTTATACTCTTTTCCTCGATTAATTAGAAGGCATAAAATGACAGATGAGGTCACCACTACATTATATTACTTCAAGTATAGTTGTTGTGATTGTGAAATTTTTAAGACTAATTACACAAGACCGAAAAAAAAAAAAACTATCTTATAATTACACAATACTTAATTCTTCTATCTTATGAGTTTCTACCGGTTAGAAACTGGTTTATTTTAACTATATCATATCATCAAATAACATGAGATAATGATGAAGTGATTTGAAATTTAAAATGTAATGACCGTCTTCTGAAAAAAATTACAATTTTTTCATTACTCTTTTCTTAATAAAAAATTTCGAACATTAACATAAATTTACAATAACTTATATATTTATTGACAGATTGTTTATAAAAGTAAATTTGTCGGTAAATTTATATATCTTCATGAATAATGTATCAGACCGTCAATTTCGTTGATAATTTATGATTTTTATTATCGACGGAAGATAAAATAACTGATTAATTTTTTGCTAATTCTGATAAGATTTTTTTTATATTAAGAAATGATGAATGAGAAAAAGAGAAGAAGAAAATAATAGGGAGGAGAAGAGGAAAAAGAAGAGAAAGAGGAAGAAAAATAGAAATAGAAAGATGATGACGAGGAAGAGGAAGAGTCAGAATCAGCAACAATAGACAATGCAGTGCAGCGACAACGATGAAGGGAGATGAGAACATGGAAGAGATAAAAAAGAAAGAAGAAAAAAAGAATAATAAAAAATAAAAGAGGAGGAACAATAGAAATATTAAATCGCGACATTTATTAAAAGGATTTTTAGATGGTCAATTTGTTGATAATTTTGTCGGTAATTACTATTAATATTTACCATTGAGTCATTAGATATTACGAACAAATTTCGGGATCCACTAATAAAATTTATCTACAATCATTTTATCAAAAGATTTGTTGTCGTCGATCATTTTTCCTTAAACCTAAATTACTGTCAATTTTCTATTATCTACGTATTGTGTTACTTTTAGTGGTACTTTTCTTATATATGATTTTATTATATAGTGTTACTTTTAGAATGAGAGACTAAAAATGGCGATGTTATGGCAAGTTTGTATTCAAGATATCATATTAACATTCTCCTCTCTTGGTTTTATAATAGATATTATTTTTTTAACACAAAAGTTTAATAATAAAATTATTCGTATAATTTGAAAAGGTATTTTGTAATAAGTTTAATTAAGTTTAAGTGTCTTATAAAATTGAGTATTTTTAATTAAGTTTCTATTAAAAAAAGTGTCTATTATGTATTTAAAAAATTTATATTTTTCAATTGATTTTCACCATTTAATTCTTTTGCTTACTCGTGACATGACTATTGTTTTACCTAGTCATTTTGTTTAGTATTAATAAATGTAAAGTTTTCTGATTAATATAAGGTTAATATAAGATGTTATTACACTTAATGTAATAATGAGATTTTTTTACGTTCTTCTATGATTTCATGTCATCACTTATAACAATTATCACTACCATTGATTATCACTACCATTCCATTAATACAGGTAGAGATGGCAACATGGCGGGGCGGGAATGAGTTTTGCTATTCCATACTTATCTCCGCAAAAAAAAAAATCATCCCCATACCCAAACTTAACGGGTATTAAATTTTTGTCTCATCTTCATCCCCATCGGGTGACGGGTATAATCTCGTACCCATACCCGTGTTCTAATTACTTCAATATTAATTTTTATAAAAGAAAAAAATTACAACAAAGAAACATTTAATATTATCAAATATTCAATATTAGGAAGATGATTGTTTCTTCCATATAAAATACTTTAAAATAAATTATAATTGTTTACATTTTAGATTAGAATACCAAATAAAATTTCATGAGAACCAATTAAATTTGCAAACTACAAACATTAATGAAACTTAGTTGATAAAATTAAAAAATATTTAAAAAATATAAAAGAAAAACTAATATTCAAATTAAAATATTTATATAATTAAGGGTACGATAAAATGAAAAATATATCAAATATATAATTAAAAATATATAATTAAGTGTATGATAAAATGAAAAATACATTTGTGCGATTTCTATCTAATTATTTTAGTTTTATAATTTAGTTTATGCACGAAATAATTTTATATAATAATTTAAAGAAGAGCATATCTAATCTAAATTATATATATATATATATATATATTTATATATATATATATATATATATAATAAATAGTAATATTTTTATGTTGAAATAAGAATTATAGTATGAATATAAATATTTTTATTTTGATAAAACGCAGGCTTGAGTTTCGTTGAAATGAGATACCTAGCTAGCTATAAACTTTAATTATCTATAGTGTTGATATCGAGGACCGAACGACTAAAAATAAAATAAATTTATTGCTAGTAGAAAAATGAATACCTAACATAAATATTTATTATTTTATTATTCATTAATGTGAGAGGTATGGTCTCAATATTTAATACAATATAATAACGTGAAAGAAAAAATAATCAAAGAAACAAAATAAAGATATAGATTAAGGCGTCAAAAATTTCATCAATTTGTTTGACACTTAATTTTCAGCTTTCTTAATTGGCTTTTAAGAAATAGAGACTCTATTTATTTATTTATTTATTTATTTATTTATTTATTTATTTATTTATTGCGTCGGTGATGTTATTTCCAATCCTCTGCTACTTAAAGTTTGTTTATCATATTTAATTCTTGATAGTAGTATATATGTCAGGTTTGTATCACAAAAAAATTACTGAAGTTTGATGACAGGGGAATCAACTTAAATGTTTGCTAGTTTCAAGACCAATACTAAAATACAGAAAAGCAATAATAAGATGGCACAAGTAAAAATGTGTTTATTTAATGAATAAATACATATAAAATCACTTGTTGGTTTGATATGAATGTGAAATGAGATTGGATCTCGAACTAGAATAAGATTTTGAGAGGATAAATGATTCGAGGAAAAAATGATACTCATACATTTTTATTCTAGAATATACATCAATTATAATATGAAGCAAACAACTTTGAAATAGGTAGGACATTGGAATAAAAACAAATGGAAATGAAACACTAACTAAGGAAATTGATGGTAAAGATGATGACTCTTACACAATTCAAGATGCATATAAGAAATTGTACGATAAAAGTAGGGGGAAAAACCACAATTTTTATAGCATTATGGACAGTAAAAATACTGTCGTCAACTCAATGTTTAGCAGGGAGGATTATGCTAAATAAAATACTACTAAAGAATAATTAAAACGTAAAGGTTGTAGGTTGGAAAATGAACTTTGTGTTATGTGTGGGAAGAGTAAGGAAACAACCAGCCGTATGTTTTTTGGATGTGAGATTGTGACTAAAGTACATGTGATTTTTGGGTAGGAGTTACTAATGTACATCATAATCAGGTAATAATAAATTTTAATCACCTCCGCTTAATGAAACTAAATAAAAAAGAAAACAACATTTTGAAGGGGATGTGGATAACTATCATATGGAGTATATGGAACCAAAGAAATAACATTTTGTTTCGAAAAGCAAAGATAGACCAAGAAGAATCATATATATGACTCATATGAGGATATGGTCTTGGATAAAAAACAAATATAAAACATCATCTTTCTCATACTCTTAATGGTAGTTATGTCATCCTCTGATTAGTATTTATGTCTTCTGTGTTGCATTAAAACATTATTATAAGATGCCTACACAAGTTACTTTGCACAAACTATAAGTAGGCACTTGAATAATAGGACAACAAACTGGAAGGTTACATAAAGGACATAATTAACCAGGACTAACAGATCTCAAACGATTTAATCTACATGATTGTTTTTGCAGGAAAATGAATAGAGAGGGAAATTTGTAAAAAGGGGTCTTTTTCAAGGTTTATTTGTAAAATGGGGTCTGTTTCAAAAAAATTTGCAAAAATGGGTCGTGTCGTCCGGCGGGAGGACGACATTAAGGTGAAGTCGTCCTCCCAAAGGCCGGTTTCCTTTTTTTTTTTTTTTTTTTTTTATTTAATCCGTC
>Ga0214544_1008083_pt1 | contig 17895 bp, 11 predicted proteins | sample CNSS3metaG_FD_160074 | JGI IMG/M metagenome (GOLD analysis project Ga0214544, IMG submission 160074) | Root nodule microbial communities from cowpea collected in UCLA plant growth center, Los Angeles, California, USA - CNSS3 | ecosystem: Host-associated > Plants > Roots > Nodule | place: USA... | reverse complement strand
AACACAAGGACAAAAATATGTCCCGTTACTTGAGATTGCGTGTTCTTGAACATATTGCAAAAACTCAGAAACCCCCTTTTCATACTCTTCACTTATGCGACGCTCATTCATCCAGCTTCGATCCATACTATATGTTCGTAAAAAACTCAATCAATCTCAAACTTTTAACTCTCACAAGGTGAGGCCCTACCCATTCGAAAAAATTATTTTTCATAATTTGCTAACACATGTACAAATAAGTCAAACATCATAAATTTCACAAAATTTCGACAGCATTTCGCATTGGTCTCTGAAGTACACGAAATGAAAGTGATTAATCATGATCACAATCAAGTATGCATCCAGAGAACAACACAAATTAGCCTCAATCGAAATTTTATGAAATTTATGCGTAAACCTCAATGTACACATTGTAGCAAATTATGAAAAATAATTTTTTCAAACTGTCCAATCGGACAATTCAAGATTTAATACAAACGATTAAAAATTTAATCATTTGTATTAAATCTCAAACGGGAACTAAGTTTCGCTCACTGTATACTATAATATCTAATAATAATATTCAAAAATAAAATGCAATGAGAATTATTTAAAATGCATATATCTAATAATAAATATAATTTTATTTACTAATTTTACAAATATTATTATAAAATTTTAAATAAAATATAAAAATAGGCCAAAAAAATTAACAAAAAAATAGTCTAAGACTAAAACTATAATGACATTTATAAATTAATACAAGTAATTCTATACATACAATGAACAAATATATACATACAATGAAAAACTAACCTCCTCTAATTGAAAGACGAACTTTGAGAGGAAGTCTAGGGTCTCCGCACACTGCTGGCCAAATGGGAACGAAGAGCAAGTGGGACGAATCTCAAAACGCTGCAAATGGGGATGAAAACGGAAAATAATCGGTTCAAAACGCGTAAAATCAACCCATAATCAAACCCCAACAAGTTTGATGGCAAAAACCTTTCGAAACTCACCCGGAGGGGTCAGAAATGGCGTCGTCGGCGGGAACTCTCGCGGAAACGATGAACAACGCGAGGGTTTCTGCGTTTCGCGCAGAGATAAACCAAAACTTAACGTCAGGGGTGTGGTATCCGACGTTAAGTGACGTTTGGCGCGTCTTGGTCCGACGTAAAGGGACGTTTGGTGCGTCTTGTGTTAGTGATAATCAAGCATCCTCGTCCAGCTCCTCGCTTAGGCTGAAAGGCCTCGCTCAAGCGAGAGGGGCTCTCGCTCAGACGAGCTCCTTTCGCTTAAGCGAGAGCTCGACTTACAGGAACAGTGACCTTACGCGCATTCTCGCTTAGGCGAGAGCCCTCTTGCTTGAGTGAGACGTTCGCTCGCTCAAAAACAGAGTGGGTCGCCTAAGCGACTACTCACATAAAATAGCTTGGGCCAGCCTCTGTTAATCTCGCCTAGGCGAGACAGGCTCGCTTGGGCAAGAAAACTAGTGCTCACCATTGTTCCCTCGTGCAACAGTCCAACAACACAGCCCAAACAACACAATATGACATTTTTATAAGCTTAGAGCAATATACAATCCAACGAATCACGAAATATTATCAAAGAAATCATGAAGAACCAAAGCTTTAGCAAAACCCTAACTTCCCTAACTTGGAAAGCGCTAATATAAGACTTTGACTCCTAAGCCAACGAAACCAGTAGCTCGAAGAGCAGATTTATGAACTGGAATAGTGGCACAGAAAAGGAATTAGATTACCACAGTGGACCTTCAGTGGAAAATACGAAAAGGGAACTAGAAAGGAACTAGCATGAGCTGAGAGCTAACTTACGTGAAGCAGAGTTGAGCTTAGAGCTAGCTTAACCAAGAGTTGTGACCAAACCCTAGCAGACATTCTGAAAGGATATGCTATGAGCTATTTTGCAAGAATGACAAGAGTGGAAGGGGGTTTGGCTGTCTTAGAGGCCTTGTACAAAGGCCAGCCCTTAGGCCCACTAGATTGGGGCAGTCCTTAAAATAAAAGGGAAAAATATAGGTGGGCCTTACATGTACGGTTAAAAAGCGTTAACTATTTAAACACCGTTAGTGAAAAGGACTAAATTGACCACAATTTGACGAAAATGGGGACCTAATTGAACACAAAACGAAAATATGGACCAAATTAAATAAAAACAACAAAAATAGGGACTAAATATATATTTAAGCCTAAAATTAACTATCATGAATTTGGATACCAAAGGAAATTGATCACTAGAATTTGTTTATAAATTACTCTCTAATTAATTACTGACCAATTTAGCGACCAATTATAATTTTTTATTAATAATAGTCATTATTTTAGTAACCAATAATTTTTTAATTTTGTAAATTGGTATCTAAATTGATCACTATAGTGACAAACTATTTTTAATTTCCAAATTTGGTTTCTAATTGAGGATTTTCTTTTAGTAATCCAACATTAAATTGATTTTTACATCAAATATTATAAATTGATACAAAACTTCATATATAGTGAAATCAACATTTGATGTAAATACGAAGCTATATATAACCTAAAACAATCGACTTAAAAAAATTAAAATAATTACAAAAATATTACTTTATCTTTTAGAATAAAATATTTTATTCATTTTTTGCTGGTGTGTAAAAGTATTGAATAATGTTAATAATTATTTTTTATTAATATTTATTAGTAACAACTAATATTAAATTAATTTATGTTAAAAAATTGAAGTTTAGATTCAGGGTGTGACTGACTATAAAAGAGAACTTATAATAGATGTTGAAAAGCAAGTAGAATAAAGGATCTTTATGCCGAAAAACATTATTTATGTCATCTCATTTGTCCGTCATTTATTCTTTTTATTTATGAGATCATTTTATTCTTTTCTCTTGATCCTTAACGCAACGAAAACCATACAAAAGCTTTAGCACGCCATTAAGTTGACTTTTCAGATATTCACCCTAGAAGCATAAGAAAATACGTGGGGACTTCCAGGCCAAAAACAAAAAAGAAAAGGAAGGAAAATATACGATCCAATTCCTAAGATAAGATATTTATTTACGATGATTCCATGGATAAGATAAACTCTGAATATTGTTTTAGCCCCATGTTCACCTTCCCAAATTATTAAGCCATTGCAAGATATTGTATCCTCACATCTTGTGTGGCGAAAAACAAACTCTTTAGGGAATTCTATACAAATTATAAAAATAAGGTTTTAAAAATATTAAAATATGAAAAAATATATATAAATCAACAATGAAGTCTATTATCCATGAGACTCAATTCTCCTTTTTATTTTCGATTTTCTACCTTTTACTTAGTTCATTTCCTAATTTTATTTTTGGTAGCTTTCCTAGCGTTTTAAAATGGTTACGAAATTTTACCATATTTTCATTCAATCTCAAATTAATACTTTTGAGTGTTTTTAAATTATCAATAAGGGTATATGTTTAAAATAATTATTTAAAATAATAGACTTTTTTTTTCTTTCTAAACGATCGTTATTTCTATTTCGACATCATTATCTAGATGTCATCCTTCATGGTATTCTTCGAGGTTTTGTGCCTTATGTTTTCATTGCTTTACCTTTTTTTGGTTGGTGAGAAAAGTTGAACTCACAATCTTTTTCGCATTTCCTTTTAAACCCACCAAACCAATCTTATTTCTAAAACAACGACCTTTTCTTCCATCTAATCACTAAGTCACCTTATCACTCATGTTTACTCATCGCTACAAAATCATACTTCTTTAATACAAATAAAATTTACGAAATCTTCTCATGGTTATGCCTACTTATTTTGTATTAAAATCAAAACTTCTTTACTAAGTATTTCATCTTAGAGTTAAATATGTTTATAGTCTCAAACTTTAAAAATAAATGGATATAGTTTTATTACCCTAATGATCTTAATTTTCTTATTACATGTTAAATAATGTTTTAGGTTGAAGTTTGAGTTGTAATGTGTCAAACAATATAAAAAATTCAAATATCAACTTGAAACGTCATTTGACATGTCAAAAAAATTTAACATAATTATGTTAGAATTTCAATTTTACGTCAAAGTTTAAGGACTAAAAACATATTTAACTCTTTATTTTATTATAATTATATACAATAATATAATGTTATTGGAATTAGAAATATAGAATCAAAAATCAATTTTATTAGAATTAGAATTACATTTTAGTAAAATTAAAATTGTATGCCTTGCTTTCATCTTTAAGGACTTGAAGACAAATGTGATTTGATAAAAGTATCTTCAAACAAGAATGGAGGAAAATTATTAAACATTCTCAAGTTAAAAAAAAAAAAAACTTAGAATTATGTTCTTTTGTCAAAGAAGAATCTTTGGTAAAGAACTTAGGAGAAGATTACTCCAATTTTAAAGACCTCAAAGATTGAAAAATTTTCATCAAGTTTCATTCAACATGAAAGCGAGTGCTAAAGGGAGTAATGGATATTATTTAAAGATGCATAAACCTCTTGCTCTTGATATACCAAGAAATGTGGAACTTAAAGCCAACAAAAAATGGGTTGACCTTAGCTAGGTGCAAGATAACCCTAGCTAGGTATGCTTAATTTTGGCATAATTTAGGCTTTTTTTCATTATGTGGGACTCTTAGATTCCTCTCATATGGTAACCAAAGTTGATTGGGATTTTTAGGATGCTTGGCTATTGTTCAGCATGACCCAAATGGAGGCACATCACCCACATGGGTCTCTGTAAAATCTTACAAATTTAATAGGTAAACTATACCATACAATATTTACATGACTGAGAAGAAGCAAGAAAATTCTAGTATTGTATTGATGATTATAATTTTGCTCACTTTTATAACATCTATATTAGGTTTCTTAAAGAGTTCTTAGACTAAAGTCACGGTTTTAACTCATATATTCAATTATTATTAGCTTAACTTCAATGGAAATCAATGATAAAATTTAGTTTTAAGCATCGATAGACATTAGATAAGTCTAACCAAATGAGTGTCACCAAAAGGTCTAATTTGTTGAATGCCACTTAAAGGTTTGGTGAATCATTAATCATTGTCGTTTCACAACCAAACTAAGAGTAATAATCTAATGTAACAGGAATCATCTAATGCATTACACTAACATCTAAAGCCTAAAAAAGGTCGTTTGCTACACACAAAGATTGACAAAAACAAGAGAATAGATAAGGTTAGTTAACATACAGTCATTAAGAGTAGGCAAAAAATTAAAATTGTCAAATATAACCATAATAATCCAAATCCATATTACTTTAAGTCTATTTAAATGGATTGATCCCAAATCCAAATTCATAATTTTGAGTTTTAAATTCAATCCATTTAATTGGATTCAGATTGGATTTAGATTAAGATCATCTTTTCATTTTAAAAATCCAAAATCTATGTGTGTATAAGTTGAGCCAAAGCAATTGAGGCACAAGATGAGCCAAGTTGGTCTAAGTCTAAGGTCAAACTTAGTCAAATCGAGTCAAAGGTTGAGCTATGTCGACCCAAGATGAAAGTCAAGCCTAATCGAGCAGTCAAGTTTGCACGGGTTAAAGGTTGAAAAAAGTTGGGTCGGGCCAAAGATTGAGTCAAGCCTATCTAAGATAAAGGTTAAGCCTAATCAACCTAGGTAGAACCAAGTCTATTAGGGGCAAAGTTTTTGTCGTATCGATCTAGGCTAAAAATTCAGTCAAGTTGGCCTGACTAAAGGTTGAGCAAATTTGGTCCTAATCAAAAGTTCAACTGAAGTCAACCAAAGTAAAAAAATTAATCCAAGTCAGCCCAAGTCGAAGGTAAAGCTAACTCAGCTTGACCAAAGTTCGAGTGAAGTTGACTTAGGACAAAGAAATGAGTTGATTTGAGTCTTCCAAGGCCAAAGGTCAAGTAGAGTCAAGTTCGGAAAGATTGAGCCATGTCGAACCAAGATAAAGGTTTTCCCAATCGACTTGGGTAGAGTCGAGTCTTGTTTAGTCAAAGGTTGAGTTGAGTAAGTGACGAACCAATATATATATATATATATATATATATATATATATATATATATATATATATATATATACACACACACACACGCGCGCGCGCGATAGTGTAGAGGTGCACCCGTTGATTTTGTCAAAATTATTACTACGTATTTGAAAAAATTTTATTTAGCTCCCCTAATCTTATATATCTGAAATCATTGCTTTATGATAGACCTGTGTGTAGTTAAGAGTGTACAAATACACCACTTGACTTGAATAAAATTATATATTTTATTTGTGTCTCTTTCTTTATTAATTTTTTATCTAATTAAAGTAAGCTTTTATCTTTTTCTACCCTTTCATCTCTTCTCAAACATGTTTTCTTCTCATCCTATAATAATTATCATTATGCATATTAAGATAAAGACATAAGTATCAAAATCATACAGTTCAATATATTTATTCATATAAATTACATACCTTATAGTTGTCCTCAACGTGATTTCATGTTTTGAAATTCTTTAATGATCAGTTCATTGTCAATTTAATTAAACACATCTTTCTCAATATTATTCATTAGAAATCATTCATCCATGCATCTCCCATCTGATTACGTAACCTATTTGTCAAAACTTTCATGGAAGAAAACACTTTTTCCACGATTGTTGTGGCAACTGGCGAAAAATTGCTAACTTCAAAAGAAGGTAAACTAATGGATAAACATTTTGTCTTTCGCTTTCAACCAACTTCTTAGAAAGATTAGTGATTCCTTTCAAAATTTAAAATTCTACATTACTACTCATATCAAAGATATAAGTCTCAACTTGATTATCATGCATCACTAAATCAATTGTAAAGAACTCGCATAAAAATATGGAAAACTGAAGAAATAATTAATTCTTACTAGAGAAAGCATTGAACAAAACTAGAAAGATATCAAGAAAGATATTGAATAGAATGATTTAATTCTTGAAAATGTTACTATGAGAAAATTACTATCTCAATCAAATGAAAATGAAAAATCACTAGAGTTGTTAGTTAAATTACTATTTTTAAGAATTGATTTAATAGTGTTTCAACACTATTGTATTTTTCTCTCGCATTCTTCTTCTTCTTCATCTTTGTTTTGGTATTTATAGTTGTATTGTACCATTTGACCGTTAATGTATATTTGATTGAGAATATCTTCAACATCTTCTTTCTTCATCTAAAAGTTCTTAGTATTTCATGTAGAGTATATGGCTTCGTATGAATTATCACTTCTTTCCATTCAACAATTAGAATTTCAAATATAATGTAGCTTTAATCCTCTTGGGAGTCTTTTTCTTTCTCGTGATTTGTTGATAAATATATGACAATATTAGCAATCTTCAATAAGAGAATCTTTCCTTTTATATTTGTTCAATCATATGTCATTCTTCAAATTATATCTTCAGAATATCTTATAATAATGTTGAACCTTGTTGCACAATCTTCTCATCAATAATCTCTTGACCAAATATCTTATAATAACGTTTGCCTTTGCTTAACATGTCTAGTCATTCTTCCATTGGCGTCGTCAAATGGAAGTACTTGTCTCATAGGGATATTCAACATCTAGCTTTAGGAGTTTGCTTTGAGTCGTCTAATAGTTGAATATTAGTTGAACAAAGACATATTCACAGTAAAAGTGATGGTCATCTAATGATTATCTACAAGCATCTAATAGGGTTTTTGACCTAGCAAACCTTTCCTATGTTCAATGCTTAATCATTCTTAGTTGTTATTTATTAATACTTACCATTGCCAAATGTGTATGTCTTTCATGTTTGGCATCAACGATACATAATGCATTAGACATTAAGCATCGAACGAAACATATCATCAAGCATTACATGTCATTTTCTCTCAGTCAAAACTTTGAAAAATCACAAAATATATGTTATGTATTGTTCTTCAACATATGTAACCCATATATGTGTTTTTTGATACTTTTTATTTCTCATTTTTGAATTCTTGCTAGCTAGTATTAGCAAGTTCTTAAAGTTTAGTTTCCTTTGTGTTTTCGTTGAGTTTCTTTATTCTACATTTTTCTTCCATTAGGTTTCTTTCTTCTAAGTCATTTCTTGTTCAAAGTGAAAATATGTTGCATATTGGAAGTAGTGGTCTCGGTTTTGTGCACGAAAAAAGTGTCACAATAGTGTAAAAAGAGCAAAAAGAAAAGCTAGAAAAGAAGTTTCAAAAGAGCATAGAAAATCTATGAAAAATGTGCTCTATGACCACTTGGCGTACTTGTTTTTCGTGTGTTTAAATTGCTTGAGTTGCAATCTATTTTCCAGCAGCTTTAGTCTCACCCTTTAAGCAAAACTAAGTGACTTAGTGCACCATTACCTCTCGATTTTGATAGACAAGAACCACTTTAACGTTTTCTAGTTGTTTTTTGGTTTTATCATTTATTATAGTGTCTTTCCTTAAGTGTTTCTTTTGTGTGCTTAACCTTGTTTGTCTTCCTTAGCTATTCTTACTTTTATCATATTAATTCCTTTTGAGTTTAGCTTTCATTCTTTTCAAGCCTTTTCTTACTTTGTTCCTTTGACTTCTCTTTTGAGGTAAGCCAATCCTTTGAGGTAGCATCTTAGGGAATGGGTGGAGCTTAAAGCTATAGAGAGGAGATAATGAAAAGTGTGGATATAAACACTTGGAGAGGAGCATAAAAGCTTCGAGTTGTAAAAAGTTTTACTTGTTTTCATCTTGTAACTATGACCTAATTAGGTGTCTTGTGGAAGCCTTTGGTGTTCACGCATCTACTAATTAGAACCTTAAACCCTTTAGTGAAACACATTTAGTTAAGGAGAGCTTGAAGGTTGTAAGTGCCTTCTAGCCTCACTATTAGGTTTTTCTTATTGTTTAATTGTTTTTCTTAATTGCTTTTATTGCTTATAGTTTAGTGTTGTCTAGCTTTATTTTCAACTTAATTTTCCATTGACAAGTTTGGAACAAGAGACTTGAGGTAAACTTTGGCAAGGAAAGACTTGGTCATTAAGTAACCCAAGTGATTCATCTCTCTTTCATGGAAGTGAACTTGAGCTTTCTTGCCTCCTTGAGTCACAAGGAAATTGTTTTGAAGAAGCTTTTTTTGTGATGAGCGGCACTTCACAAAGAATCTCTAGATCGAAGTTTTTTTCGGTGGAAAATCCTCACAAGGTCATCAAACGTCGATCCTTCGATGGAGATCGACGAACTCGCAGTGGAAGATGAATTGGTTCACTCTAATTCTAGTTGGAATTTGACACACTCACGATGTTTTAGAAACCCTAGGAGCTGCGAAACCTTAGGAGCTGCGAAACCTCAACTAGAAGATGAAGGTGAGCTCTGAAGAATGGGGATAAATCCTCTCAATTAATCAAAGCTAACTATTACAAATAAAAGCCTGCCTCTTTATAGAGAGAAGAGAGGTAACTATGATGAACTAACAAAAACAAGAATGTGAAACCTAACGACAACCCTAACTGGGCAAAGGAGGGAATGCATGATGGGGAGAAGGGGTACCCTAGTAGAGGTGTTTTCAGAAGGAAGCTGGAATCCTAGGTTAATCTTGATGCATGAAGTTAAGCTTCTCTTTGCCATCATAAGTGGGTTAACCCAATTAAGGCCCAATAAAGGTGATGTTGAATAAGAGGCCTCCAACACATGAAAGTGGCATGAAAGAAGCATGTTGCAGGTGTTGCCATCCAAATGTATTAGTGGTGTGCGGGTAGAGACGTTGGGCTACACGTTGCAAGCCCAAATGTGTTAATGAGAAGTTCAGGCCCAGTCACGCTCGTGATGCTTTATGCATTGAGATCCAGCCTGGTCCACTCATCCACTTCTACATCAAGGTTCTTGGCCCACATAGAAAACAGAGAAAATTAAAGGTAGCAAAAAAGTAATGGCCCAAAAATAAAAAGGCCCAAACGAATTATTTGTTTAATTAAGAACAAAAACAAATAAAGAAAACTAAGAACTGGGCATAGGCGTTGGCCCAAGCTATAAGCCTTAGGGTGGATTCATCATTTTGTTTGTGCATAATCATAACCATAAGAATGTTTATAACTCCTTACCAAATTGATAATGACTCTAGTGAAGAGGCTCCAAAAAGTTTGAGCCAAATAGCTCAAGAACTAAAGTCATTTATGATGAGGAGGATCCTCAATAGTCAACCTAGTCTTCAATAACTAACCCAAAGAGAGAACATCTTTCACTAAGATATAAAGTTTTAAAAAATACATGTTCTCTCATTGGATAATGTCTTGTGTTGCAATTGTTGTAGCACTATTTTGGCTTAGAAGTTGGCATTAACTATCATACCCCATCCCAAACCATACAAACTTCAATGGCTTAACGAAGATCGATGAAGACATGATAGTTAATCAACAAGTGAATGTCAAGGTAGTGTGCTTTGTGGCACAATACTTGTTGAAATGTAATGTTTTTGCTTTATTATTATGCATGTATGGGAACCCAACTTTAGGGTTAGGGTTTAGGGTTGTGCCTTGACCCTTTGTATTTTGCCTCCTTGTACTTCCTCATTAAATTCCTTCAAGATGGTATCAAGAGATAGAACATATACTCTAGTTCATCTTCACTATCTGTCATAAGCGTCGTCATCCTCCATCGTTCGTTCGTCGTCCGCCACCGTCGTCCATCGCCACCATCTGCCACCATCGTCCATCACCGTCGTCCACCATTGTCGTTCGTCGTCAACGTATCTACTTTAGAGAAGTCAGGATTAGGTGCACCTCAAGGAGCACAACTCATCCCCAATGGTCGCCTCCTCTGAATTTGTTGCATGTGCTACCTTCCTAGTGTCGAAATCGCACTGCATCGTCATCGTTCATCTCCCCGAAGCCTCTTGGACGTGTTTCTTTCCTTGTCCTTTTGTTTCGGTAGTGGTAAGTTTCACCTAGGGTTTTCCCTCAGGTTAGGGTTTTTTGGAAACCTAGGGTTTTCCTCTCAAGCTAAGGTTCTTTGGAATGATTTCAACTGTTGGAACGACTTCCTCTATCAGTTATTCCTATTATTACCACTGCAAAATTGCACTGGAAAAATTACTCATCTTAGTCTGCTTCTATGGAACTATGGTTTCTTGGTCAAGGATATCATAATCATCTTAAATAAGATGTCTCTACTATTTTAAATGAAGAAAATCCAATGGCAAAAATTAGATATTCAGTTATATGTTGTTTTATGGCAATCTGTTGAACAAGAGGCCTTAGAAATTGATACCTTATAAGACATGCTTCTCATTTTGGAAAAGGGCGCAAGACATTTTTGCTAAAGAATAGCCTCACTTAAACAAAGCAATCATGATATGGTCTCTCACATAGGAGAGATTAAGGTTGTAGTAGAAGAATTAAATAGTTTTTTGTGGCTGATTCATTAGAAGATATCAACAAAAAACTTGATAAGTTTTACATGGTTCTAATTCTGAGAAGTTTGCACTCGATCTTTGATCATGTACGTGATCAAATTTTAGCTAGTGATCAAATCTCTTCAATGGACAACTTAGTTACTAGACTTCTTCAGGTGCCTACATTGGTAAAAGATGAAAATTCAACTAATGTTTTTGAAACATCAGCAATGGTAGCACCATGAGAAAGAGGAAGAGATCAGAACAATTGTGGAGGACGTGGTGGTCAAAATAGATGTCATCAATGCTTATATTGTAATAAAATGGGTCATGCCTAACAAAAATGTTATTCCTTGCAAGGTTTTCTAGATAAAGCTGATCATGTGTCTAAATCTGATAATTCATAATGTATAATTTTTTATGAAGAGTACCAAGAATTTTTAAGGTAAAAAATTAAATATCTTTGAGCTAATCCCTTTGCTATAAAAGAGCATGGTACGAGTTTGATTGGAAAAGGATATGAGTCACGGGGATTTTATTTCTTAAAACCAAGCTCCTTAGTATTCTGTTTTCCAATTTTATCGCCAAAAATTTTGCATGATCGTTTGGGCCACCTAAGTTTGTCTAGGTTGAAGATGATGGTTTTAAGTCTCAAATACATTCAAGTCTTAGATTGTGAGTTGTGTTAGTTAGGAAAGCATGTTAGATCTTTTTTTCCTAAAAAGTTTGAGACACTATGTTTTTTTATTATTATTCATTCTGATATTTGGGGATCAAGTCATGTCACTTCCTTTGGTTTAACTATTTTGTAATGTTCACACATGAATTCTCTCAATGTACTTGGGTTTATCTAATGAAAGAAAGATCTAAACGTTCATCCATATTTATGTCCTTTAATGATATTAAGAACCAATTTGGGAAGACAATTAAAATACTTAGAAGTGATAATGTTAAGGAATATTTTTCTATTGCGTTTTTTTCATTCCTATCTTCCCAAGGAATGTTACATCAATCATCGTGTTCTCATGCTTTATAACAAAATGGCATAGCAAAGAGAAAGAATAAACATATTGAAACTACACACTCCTTAATGTTGAATACTAATATTCATGTTCATCATTAGGGAGATTCAGTCATCACTATTTGTTTTTTAATCAATAAGATGCATTATTCTTCTATTGACAACGGTGCAGTAAGGGCTTTTGGCCCCGGTTATTTTTGTTATTTTGCCTTGGTTTTAGACCCGAGACATATTGGGACGATGCCAAAAGCAAGTGTCTTTTGGTCTCGGTTGCAAAGGACTGGAGCCATATTAATTTTCTATAATTATTTATGATTAAAGCTATTAGTTGCATGAACCCTATTTTTGGAAATCCCTTATCTAGTTTTGATCTCTAGTGGCTTTCGAACTACATGATTGTTTCTACAATTGTGTGTTTTTCTTGGGGCAAATCAAGTTCTAAACATGTGCATTCTAATTAAAATTTTGAACCCTAATCCCTTTTTGTTTTCACGTTTGCTGATAGATTTGGAATTGAAAATCCCCAAATCTGCTATCTTGGTATATTGATTCTCGAGGGTCTAGAACCCTAAATCCAAAATGTTTCGAACCTGCTTTTGAACTCATCGCATTGCCTCTATTTGCATCCTCATACTCTGCTGCCATGGTGGAGCACGCATCTCGGGAGGGATTTTTTGCAGCGGCACTCGAGTCGCAAGTGATGTTCCTTCAACGACGCGCTTTTGGTGGTTGCCGGAGGCATGAGGCAGATCTGGTTCGCAAGACAGAGCAACAGTGGTGAGGTTGATGGCGTCGCAACAGAGGCTATTTGCATCTTTGCTCGCAGCAATGTCGATCTTTGTCATTGAAGTATGGCTTTGGGAGAGTTGCGCAGAGGAGAAAAAACCAGTTCGCGATTTGGGTTTGCGCAGAGAAGATGAACAGTGCATGGTTCGTGAATTTAGAACCCTAAATAAGGTCTATGGCCTCAGTTCCATTAATAACCGAGGCATAAAGTCGTATAGGCCTCGGTCCTATTCCACCCTAGGCCAAAGCCTTTGCTGTCAGTGACAATTTTGAAATTTTGGGGAACACTGACGAGTTATAGGCCTTGGTTGAGTGATAACCGAAGCATATAAACCCTTATAGGCTTCGGTTGGATAGGGACCCGAGGCAAAAAAGTTCAAAAATTTTCAAAAATGCCACCGTGTCCTTATAGGCTTCGGTTCCGCAATAACCGAGGCCTATAAAGTGAGTTAAAAACGTGATTCTGCACTAGTGTGAAAATAAAGTTCCTCACTCTATAATTTTTTCAAATGATCCTCTATACCATATTTATCCACTTGTGTTTGGGTGTACTTGTTTTGTTCATAATGTTTCTCTATGTCTTCATAAACTTTTTGCAAAGGCTATTAATTATGTCTTTTTTAGATAATTGCCTTTAGAAAGGGTATAAACATTTTATTGATGTTACATTCTTTGAGGATACAACTTTTTGTCCTCCATGGAAGATCATTCATCTGTTCAACAGGTTCTTCCTCTACAATCCTGTGATCCCTTAGTTATTCCTACAACTCAAACTCAAAATGCAAATGACCTTGTTTAACCATCTTTTCTCACATATCGATGTCGAACACAAATAACTCCTTCTTCCTTACTTGAAGACCCCTGAGACCCTCTAGACTTAGATCCTCCCCAACTAGATTCCTGAACCATGGATCCTTCTCCTCGTCTTCTCTTGACTTGGATCATACTTAACCTATTACCCTTCAAAAAGGTATTTGATATACTCATAATCCATATCTTGTTTATATTTTTTGAGTTATCATCATTTGTCTCCTCCATTTTTCTTTTATGTTTCCTTCTTGTCTACTAGGTTCCTAATAATGTTCATAAGGCACTTGGTCATCCTCGATGGCGACAAGCCATGATTGATGAAATGCATGCACTTGAACACAATGGTACTTGGGCACTTGTCCCTCTTCCTCCTCATAAGAAGCTTGTGGGTTGTAGATGGGTTTATGTTATTAAGGGATATACTCAGGTACAGCCTCAACTATTGTGATACTTTTTCTCCTATGGCTAAAACCAGTATCGTTCGTCGTTTCCTTGCTATGGTTGTCATTCACTAATGACCTCTATACCTATTAGACATTAAAAATGCTTTTCTTAATGGTGATCTGGAAGAGGAGATATACATGGAGCAACCTCTTGGGTTTGTTGCTCAAGAGGAGTCTGGTTAGTTTGTAAGTTACATCATTCACTCTATGGCTTGAAGCAATCACCTCGAGCCTAGTTTAGTGTATTTAGTCGTGTTGTACAAACCTTTGGGTTGAAACGATGTTAACTGGATCATTTAGTGTTTTATGGTCATACTTCTCTAGACAAATGTGTTTATCTTATGGTTTATGTTGATGATATTATTATCATAGAAAATGATCACTATAATTGCTCAATAAAGAACCATTTGTTAGCTACTTTTAGACCAAAATATGGGTCGTCTAAAATATTTCTTTGGTATTGAAGTGGCACAATCAAAAGGTGTCATAATTTCGCAAAGAAAATATGCTCTTGATATTTTTGAGGAAACAGGCCTAGCAAATTGCAAACCCATTGATAGTCATATGGACTTAAATTAAAAGTTAATGAGAGACTAAGGTGAACTTTTCTCAAACCCAAAGAGATATAAAAGGTTGGTTGCAAATTAGGGGATGTCAATGTAGGCCAACATGGCCCGTTTAGGCGCGCCCCACACTTGGTCACAAAATACGGGTTGAGTTGGCCCCGCATATCAAAAATGGGCTCAATGTGAGGACTTGCCCGCATCCTTCATAGCCCATTGGCTCGCAGGATAGCCTGCTCCATTTTGGATAAATTTTCAAAATTGTATTAAATTATAGCTCATTAAAGTGTGAATGTTCAGGTCTAAAACTATTGGTGCTTGTGTTAATATGTAATGTGTAGTACATAAAAAAGGTATTGGATATATACTTACAAATTTAGGAAGAAAAATGAAACTAAGTAATTGTTTCTAGTAGATGCTGGTAACTATTGGAAAATATATTTTTCCATATTAGATATACAAAAGTATCATAAATGAATCTTCTCCAAAGTTTTCTCCAAATTTTCTAAATTCCATATAATATTGTTAAGATAAGAAAAGTTGTAAAAAAGTATGAAAACTTCTAACTATGTCTAGTTGTGTTTGTCATACATGTCTTACGAACAAGCAGGTCATCCCACCCGTCCCGCCTAGGCCCGCATGCGGTACGAGTTATACGGGTTGGGCTTTTACAGGCCAATAAGCTTAGAATCCCATCCCGTCCAGCGCTCTTCACTATTGGCCTACGACCCGGCCCACTTAGCCTGGCCTACTTGGTCCGCCCCGCATTACCATCTCTATTGAAAAGTCATCTGCCTTACCATAACAAGACCTAATCTTTCTTATCCGGTGGGAGTTATAAGTCAATGTATGCAAAATCCCTATATTAATCATTGGAATGTTGTGATTCACATTTTGAAATATGTAAAAGAGAACCTAGAACAATGATTGTTGTATGAGATTAAGGGAAGTATTCAAGTTGACGGGTATTGCGATGCAGATTGGGCTAGTTTTCCAATTGATAGAAGATCTACCATAAGGTACTGTGTATTCCTTGGACGGAACCTTGTATCTTAGAAAAGTAAGAAACAAAGTGTTGTTGCTCGATCTAGTGTAGAGGCGGAATATCTATCGATGGCTCTAGCTACATGTGAACTCGTGTGGATTAAACAACTGCTTCAATATTGAATTTTTTTGAAAATGAGCAAATGAAGTTGTATTGTGATAACTAGGCAGCCCTTCACATTGCCTCTAATCCAGTATTTCATGAGAGAACAAAACATATAGAAATTTATTGTCATTTTGTTAGAGAGAAACTACTGACCAAGGATCTTATTATTGAGTTTGTCAACTCTAATGAACAACTTCAAGATATTCTAACTAAATATCTAATGGGGCCTAGAATTTAATGTATTGTTTCAACTTAGAGCATATGATTTATATGGTCCAGCTTGAGGGAGAGTGTTGAAATGTAATGTTTTTGTTTTATTATTATTCATGTATGGGAACCTAACTTTAGGGTTAAGGTCTGGGGTTGTGCCTTACACCTTTGTATTCTGCCTCTTTGTACTCTCTCTCTCTCTCTCTCTCTCTATATATATATATATATATATATATATATATATATATATATATATATATATATAGTAGTAAAATTGTGTAACAGTGAATATTATTATTCACCGTTTACTCACTAAATTTCTTCAAGTATATATGGAAGCTTGTCATATTTTGTTGGGAAGACCTTGACTATTTGATAAGAAAACCATGCACAATGGTCTTACCAATGAGATAACCTTCACTCACAAGGATAAAAGGTGTGTGTTTCGCCTCTAACACATCAAGTGAGAGAGGATCAAGCACAAATAAGAAATAAAAGAGAGGAAGAAAAAGATGAAAAGAACACAAAAGACACTTCTACACACATAAGTGAAATCAAATGTTCAAAGTGTCAAAGTAGAAACCCCAAGTCAAATGAGCGCCCTAACAAAAGATTCATCATGTTAAAGGCCAAAGGATTGTGTACAAATTCAAAAGAGGTCATCTTCAATCTTCCTTTAAGAAAAGCGAAAGACAAGACCAAATAAAACCTTGTGTTGAAAAGGGAAGTCGCTCTAAAAGTACATGGATTCAACACAAGGCCAACAAGGATTTAAAAGAAAATGCACCTAAAACAAAAATACCATTATCATTCATTTCATAAAATATGCATGATCCTTGGGGGCTACAGGCTTTGGATCTCACCCTTATATTGTCTTGTGTTTATTGTAGAAAGGTCTTTGATCCGGGAGGAAGAAGACCAAACCTAACCAAAAAGAAGTATGATGAAGATAAAGATCCTCTAGATTTGAGGTTAAATCATTTTCAATAGGGAGGGGATGATGACAAACCTCTAACCAAGGGGCCAACCACAAGAAGCATGACCAAGCATATACAAGAAGAGTTGAATTCATCTATGGAACATGGGCCTAAGCTCTTATTCACTAAGGCCACAACTGATCGTAATTAGTAGAGTAGGTTTATTTTGAGTATTGTATAAAGGGTCAAGTAGTCTAGAATTTCCTTTTAGGCCTTGTATCATAGACAAAGTAGTGTAGGGTTTTTGGCCTTGTATGCTTTTGAGATTAGTAAAGTTATGCTACCAAATTTATGTCATTACTGGTCTCTTAAGTCACTTAGCTAGAGCACCCCTTCTAAATTTTCTCTATCCACCATTCTTCTAGAGTTGTCCAATCCTCTCTTGAAAGCACCCAAATCACCATTCCACCCTTCACCTTATGCGCACACTTCACCCATTTACCACTGTAAAATAAGATGAAATAGGGTTTTGGGATTAATCTCCCTTGTGTATACCCTACACAAAGGACAATTTATTTATATTGATAATGGGCCAAATCCCAGAAATACATAATGGGCTGAGCCCAACTATTAAACACAATATTATATCATCTAACACTCCCCCTCAAGCTGGTGCATAC
>Ga0214544_1008081_pt1 | contig 17900 bp, 14 predicted proteins | sample CNSS3metaG_FD_160074 | JGI IMG/M metagenome (GOLD analysis project Ga0214544, IMG submission 160074) | Root nodule microbial communities from cowpea collected in UCLA plant growth center, Los Angeles, California, USA - CNSS3 | ecosystem: Host-associated > Plants > Roots > Nodule | place: USA... | reverse complement strand
TATATTCTTTTTATATAAAAAAAAATAAAAATATATATATATATATATATATATATATATATATATATCAAAGTCTCTAACACAATCTAAATAAGGACTCAATCTACTAATTTTAACTATAATTGAAAATCAATACAACTTAAAAATTAATGGTGCTTTCCTTATTACTCAGTTGTCACGACTATGAGGGAATCCAAACACTATAAGAGAAGATAAGTATGAATACTCAAAGATTTAGAAAAAAGAAATTGAAAAAAATGACCATAACAAACAACACACCATATTTAAGTTTGATATATGCTATTTCGTGTCTTGTAAAATCCAAAAAAGGAGAAAGTTTTCATAAAATTAATAAGATGATTATTTTTAAAGAACTGGAAAATTAAACTTTTTTTATTATAACCTAAAACTTAACATAAACATGTTATTACCATTTTTTAATTAATTTAAAAATCTCTCCTCTAAAATGTATACAAATAAGTTTTTGTAGTGTAGCTAGCAATTTAAGAAAAAAATATTATAAAATATAAAACTATTAAATAAATAAGAAAGAAATCATTTTTAATCAAAAGGAATCCTTGATAATTAATACATTAATATTTTTATCGTTATGAGAAAGTAAGCGAAACTACTCTTACCGTGTGCAATTTCACGCGTCAGAAAAACAGAAATAACAATAAGTAATTAAATTTTACAGAACTGAATGCAATAGACATGTTAACACCATTAAAAACGTGATTTACCAGAAACGATAGAGAAACGGCGTCGTGTCGTGTGGTTCGGGCGTGTTGACGAGGCAAACGGAGTCGCCGGCAGAGGATTTGATAGAACGAAAGAGAGAAAAAGGTTTCGTTTTTGACGACTCTTCTTCTTCCCAAATCGAAATCCAACTTTTTCACTCCAATCTTTCGAATCCCTTTTGAAGTTCCTTCGGTGATCCCTCTCTCTGCTCGCGCTAACCTCGTACTCTCTCTCTCAGGTAATTTTTCTCTCACTTTCATCATTTTAACTTGCAATCTGTATGCTGTATAATACCGTCAAAAGTTCTTCCTTTTCACTTCCTCCACATTGCTCCCACTCTTATCGACAATTTGCGTCTTCTGGGTATTTCGTAATTGCAGTGGTTTAGTTGCGATTATTACACTATATGATAACAATATCTTATCATTGTGTTTTTTAATTGCTTATTTATCGTAATATTTCGTATTGTGCTTTACCTTTTTCCTTAAATCACGCGCTTTCCCATTTCCACCAATTATGTGCATTTAGAGTTAGACATATTATGAGATAGACCTAAATTTGAACTGGTTAGCATCGTTCTGCCACTGATTGCGAGCGCGGTAATAAACGTGATTGTGTGATCTTCATTTTCGGTGAAGGTGAGTTTGAAGTGAAGTGATTTTGATTGCCTGATTGAATACTTTTATTTTGAAAGTAAGTTTATAGTATTAAATTTTCAGCTTAGACATAACTTACTCCGGTTGTAGTTAAACGAGAACAAAGTTGATTTTGAAGCATTGTAACCGGACACGTCAATGTTTGCCAAAATCATGTTTGTTCTGCGCAGACCAGTGTCTGGGGAGCTGAAATGCCCCCCATACTTCAAGCAATTCCACGTGACTACAATCACATTTGATACTTGATTGAGGCTCTGCTTCTGAGTGTCTTGTTTTTGAGCTTAACTTGCGTGATTTGATGAAATTGGAGGGCTCGTTGGTCTGTTCTATTGTGTCTTTCTTAGACGCAGATTGGTCCTAGTTCTAGGTGTTTCTAATAAATTTATAATTAACTTGTCTTGCTAGTGCTTAATTTAGATGCCTTGTTACTGACATTTTCTAGCTTGTTTGATTGCCTGTTTGCTTATATATTATTGTCTTTGGTAATCTTGATTTTTATGGGGTTTCAGATGGCTGCGAATTCTGGGAACATATCATTTGCATCGTCTCAATCTGGTTCACAGTCCCATGGGGACACTGATTCTGTCCACGTTGCAGTGTGTTCCCTTTGTCAAAAGGTCCTATCACATGATAATGAGATGGCAAGCGATCTTGCTAGCCATGGTGTGTGCGGCGATTGTAAATTTTTGTTACTTGAAGACTTTGGGAATCATACATTTACCCAAAGTTCACGAAGGAGGCTTAGAGGAAGATTGAGGCACAACAGTTCTGAATCTGTGGATAATAGTTTCTCACAGCAGATTCCTCATGTTCTTAGTACGGTGAGACAATATCAATCACCTGCCTCTGGGGAGGATGATCAACTTCTGGATGGTGACACCCCAGCTTGGTCAATGCCATATGCTAGTACACACACTACCCCAAGTGGATCTAGAAGGTGGAGGCATGTTCTCTCTGACACTGACAGTGATGGTTTTGATAATTGGACGTCTCTTTATGGTGAAAATGAATCAAGTGTGAGTTTTAGACGGTATAGGGTTCCCCATGGTGAGACAGATTCTTTCTCTCACAGTGCTTATGGAGGCGACTCTGATATTTCTATGGATACTCATAGTTTTGTAGGCACTGGAGTCTTTAATTTACCAGATGAGTTCGATAGTGACACTGACATTGATCCAATGCATGCTGGCCATGGCCAATGGATTTCAGATGAAGATGATGAAGAAGAGGATGAAGATGGGGAGGAGGAGGAAGAAGAAGAAGAAGAAGAAGATGATGATGATGATGATGATGAAGAAGAGGAGGAGGATAGGGAATGGGAATTAGCTGAGGCTGAGGAAGCTGAAGCCACAGCCCGCCTTCAAATTTTTTTCACCTCAAGTCCAAGTGAGAGCAGGGATCGCAATAATTGGGAACAGAGGTTTAATTCTACTGAATCTGAGGGAATGTTTAGCCATATAATCAGGGATACTTGGCAAGCTTTTGAGGATGCTGATTTACCTCATGGAGCAAACTTTGGGGATTATCTGGATGCTAGACGTTTCGAAGATCTGCTTGAGCATCTTGCTGAGAATGACAGCTCAAGACGAGGAGCACCTCCTGCGGCTGTGTCTTTCATGAAAAATCTTCCCCGTGTAGTCATTGGCAAAGAACATGAGAAGCACGATGAACTAGTTTGTGCCATTTGCAAGGATGTCTTGGCACCTGGCACTGAAGTAAATCAACTTCCCTGTTCTCACCTTTATCACATTGATTGCATTTTGCCATGGTTGAGTGCACGGAATTCATGCCCTCTTTGTCGTTATGAGCTTCCAACCGATGATAAGGATTATGAAGAAGGAAAGCAGAACATTGATGGTAGAAATGTGATCCATGAGAGGCAGCAAATGGATGTCATAGATGATAGTTCCTCTGATGTTTCTGATGGAGATGAGTTGAATGAAGAGAATGGTAGTAGTGAAGATGTTAGCTCAGGTTCTACCGCAATTTCTTCTACAAGAAGAAGAGGAAGATGGCTTTTTCTTGCTGCAGCTCCAATTGTTAGTTTAGTGGGCATTGTTCTTGTATTGTGGTTAGGCAATAACTCTGAAATTGAGGGAAATAGACATCTGGGCAGTCATTACTTATCCGGGCAAAATCAACATGCAGTACATGCTTATGCTGCTCCAAACCAGAGGGAGAGTAGAAGCAGAAGATGGTGGTGCCCATTTTAAGTACTTCTTGAATTGTTTATCAATAATGCATCCTGATGGCCACTTGGGATGAAATTTTTAACTGACTCATGGCGTGCCTTGTGTCCTCACTAATTCAAGAAGACATGTACAGATTTTAGTTTGTAATACCTTATCGGTTTTCTGACACTATTGTTTCCTTTCTTTCCTTGTTTGTGCTTCAAGGACCCAATGTCTGAGTATTTGGTGATCTTCCGTTGATGATTTAAGTGTGTTGGACTTATATCGGTCATTCAATTGACTGAAAATTTCTTAGCTTGGAAAGCACCATTATCACTACTATTATTGTAGTCTTATTCACTGCAAATTTTCCCAACTACTGAGTCCACATGTGACAGCTTTTCTCAGTTCCATAACTAATACACACAACTCCCTGTAAATTGAATTTTGCGTGGCTCGTTTAGATTACAATACTGCAGCATTGGATTTGTTGCTTCCGATTTACACATTTCTCACGTACTTTCTGCCACGGCTGAGGCTAACACCCTTATGGTCCACTTTAAAATATTTTTTGTCCGATCATTTAAATAGGCAAGCTTAATTTTAAGTTTGAATTTTTTTATTTATTAAATTAAATAAATGACTTTACATGAACAATTGACCAATTAACTTAGACTAGTTTATAGCTTGGTTTATTTGCTTATTTATTTTCTGATATCTACAGTCATGTATAGTAGGACTTATGTCATTTTATACTTCATTATTTTTTCAAAATTAATCCTTAGCATAACATTTGCTCCATATTTCATATATCAAACAAATAGAGAAAGTCAATAAAAATGTTTAAAAATAATATTTATTTTTTTTGTTTATTATAATTTTTAATAATAATTCAAATTATTTCCTCAAATTTTATAAAAAAAGCGGTGCAGCAACCCCATGTTTTCACTAGCTGTCATAAATTCTTAATATAGTTTAGACGTGGTTTCCCATTTAAGGTGAAATAACGTACATTTTCATTTTCCTATAAATTAAAAGTAGAAGGAAGTTTCCGTTGTCTAATTGAGTGAAGTCAAATGTTCAAATGATGCAACGAGTTAATTAACCTTTGAAAAGTTTGGAAAAGCTTTTTCACAAGTATTTTCAAGAGAGAGAGAGAAAAATCAGTTTTTCGATAAACTAAAACTAATTTGTGAATAAGTTGATTTATAAATGTTATTTCTTTTTAGTTTGTGCAACTATACATACATAGCTAATTTTATTTGGAAAAAAATTGATTAGATTTTTTTTTCTATTACTTTTCTCTTAAGAATTATATAGATTTTTTTTTTTCTGAACAACCTCATGATGTCATGCTCACGAACAATGACATGCATAATTATTGTTCAATGGTGGACCATACTGTGTGTGAACCATCACAACTACCAGTTAGAAAAGGTAGATACGGCACAGTATGGGTTTGCTACAGTGTCAAAATAGTTTCTGAAATTGAAAATTAACTGTGTAATAAAGTATAGAAAAACTGTTCCGCATCAAACACTGTTACCGTTGTGACTAATATCTTCATAACTCTTCTAATCTATATACTGGTTTATGTGTAAAAGTTATCCATGTACAAATGGAAAGAGTTTACTAATTACTCTTAAACTCAAGTAACACCAGCAGCAAATATAAACAGTTAAACAAATTTTTCTGCGACCAGTTGTGACAAAAAACAATTCTCTTTTGATGCAACAACAAAGTTTGTCCTTTCTGGTGTTTTTAAAAACTGGAAAACAAATTGAGTGATAATGGTGTGTGCGATGTTCCCTCTGTTCAGACATATTGCATGTGAAGATAATTATTGATGATGATTCGTCTCTATCATTATAATAATGCATTGAAAAAAATGAAAAACATTCCCATGCATTGCTGCAGAATGGGTTCTCCAAACCATTTTGTAGTAGTTAATAGACCAACTGTTTAAAATAAATTATCAAACTTTGAAGTGTTTTCCAGCTTCCTAATGAGTGAACAACAATCAGTAGACAGCGAACATGTTCATTTAGATCAGTATATATAAATGCTGATGTTTCTCCACTAATATAAACATCAAATGAACTAATGAATAGGACTAAAATACAAAATCATGTAAAGCTATGAGGGCTCTCTACAGTATCAGAAAAGTATGTATAGAAATAGAATAATCCATCCTGCCATAGAGATTATAGCAAATATATGAACCCAAAACAGTACAGCTGCTGCATCCTTTCCACATCCTCTTAAATTAGCAACAGCACCTGTGAGCAAGTAAAATATTAGTGTAAAAATCAACACAAAGAATACTTGTCCGTAAAAGACCAACTTAACATTTTTTTTTTCTATTTGTTAACTAGTTTATATCAACAATCTTGTTTACAAAGGACAAAAATCACTCTGCTAACCCAAGAAGAACCTTTGTTGTGCTAGTTATCAACAGGATCAGTTCAAGTACCAAGCAGGTAAAGCCATTGTTTTAGACCTCTAAGAAAAAAAGGTCTCAAAAAGTTTGAAAATAAATTTTTATAAAACTATGATAAAAATGTCTCATTCTTAAGTTTGTTTTAGTCTTACCAGACCTTTGAGCAGCACCTGGTTATCAAACATGTATAAAAGTTTGTACTTTTAAGTCCTACAAAATTTTAGAAAAGTCTCTACCAGAAAGGGTTAGGGGAGATTTGTGTGGTATACCTGCAAGGATAGATGTTGGCATGGAATGCTGAAGGAACAAGACAAATCGAAACATCTTATCGTCAGGGGGAAGAAAACCTAACTTGTCAGCCAATATGACAATCCCAATTCCAACAGGAGGTACTAAAAGTAACCGGGCAAAAATAATAGCAGCAGTTGTTCGAAAACCAAGTTTTGAACTTCCAGGTCCTGCAGCCAAGACAAAATGGTTCATTTAGATGCTTCAATCAAAAAGGTCATTTGATTCTTACAAACATGTAAAGCGACAGTTGTTAATATAATGAGAACATTATGACATAAATTTACCATCAATAAGGTTGCCTCCCAGAGCCAACAGAATGCAAGGAATCATGGCCTCCCTGATCACAAAAGGAACTATTAGAATGTGTTCACTGTAATAGCATCATAAAATAATGACTCCTAAATAACTTCTATCTCAGAAATAATAAGATAATTAGACTTTAGTCCCACAACACATTTTTGAAGTTCATTGGATTGGAGTTAAGGTTGAATATGTTTATAATATTTTGTTGAGAGAAAAGATGGAGGAAGACAGGTTGTCCTCTTCTAGAGATCAGCAGAAATAAATATTGAGCTGAAATAGTTTAAAGATTATATAGTTGTAAACCTGGTTAAAAGAAGAACAATTTGGTGAATCTGAGTTACTACAGGAATTCTCTTCCTTATTTCCGATAGTAAATGTTTATTATGTTGTTGCTCTGTTTCCTCAAATAAAATGGCTCAATTGCCAATCCCATCAAATTTTTTGACCATCAATGTTGACAGAGAATGCAGACAGTGATTAATTATTCTTTAAAAATATTATCCGTGGCCAAAAACAACATCAAAATTGTTATAGTTAAAAAGTGGTGTGGTGTTCAATATTAGACCAGTGGATACTTGTACTATAAAGTAAATAAACTAAATTCCAGAGACACTCTACATGACCATGAAAACATCCATTTCATGAATTAAATAGACATACCCAAGAATCATGCAGCTGTCGGTGAAGAAGAACAGTGGAGCATCAGGTGTAAAGATCAGTTGCTTGAAAAATGGAACTGCCCCAAGTACCATGGCAAGGATCTGCAAAACATATGCAATACGTCAATCAAAATCAATTCCATTAGTATGCCAACATGACGCTGGCTTATTTACCACAATACCAGTAAACTAGTTCACAAAACATCTACTTTAACAAGTGAAGTATAAAGTATTTACTCTGCAAATTTGATTATTATGAAAGTAGGCAAAACCTTCAGGAAATCAAGATTTTTAGTGTATAGATGTGTTTCAACTCAAAACCAATTGACAATAAGAAAAGTGGTCCAACCAATGTATAAGTTACACCCAAAGATTTGAGGGAAGAAAAGCTTACTGATGCAATGATAGGAGGTTGAAGAATTTGCTTAAGCTTTAACTTCTCATATACATACGCCAATAGGGCTTTAATCTGCACCAACAAACAAATGTTAACCTCATACAGGCCAAATAGTAAAATTTTAGAAGTCGAGCCTGAAAGATATAAGAAAGAAAATTTCAAATCAAAATGCATGTCCAGATAAATTCGAGAACATAATTAAGAAAATACCATGAAACAATATAAACACTAATTTTTACACAAAATTAGTCATGAAGACGATATACTAGAGTACGGAATGGTACAGATGTCATCATTGCACGGCACAATAGTCAAGTGTCATAACAAAAGTGTAAAGAGAAGGGGAAAAAAAAAGAAGTAAAACTCACCTCCCACTTCTTTGATGTATTTTGAGATGTTGTACTGACCCCCTCTTCCCTAACGAGCAACGGAAGTTGTTCAGGTGTAGTATCACCCATTGAAGTGCTCTTTAAGGGAAGACTTTCATTATCAATATCAAATGTGCCTTCTGGAGGAGGTGCTAACATATTAAATACATATGTATATAGGATGATAGCACCAACCTAGGACAAATGAGAACAATACCTCCCAATTAGTACTAGGTTTATATCTAGAACAATATTAAACATAATGAAAAATGACTAAGAAGTAAATCAACTGTAAATGAAGACTTTGAGAACCTACCCACTGGCCAAATGATATATAGGCAGTTCCATCTTTGCTACACTTTTCTGAGTCACCAAAGGGATTGGATGGGTCTCGACATAAAGCAGCAAGCAGAACAAGTGGAACATTCCCAATATTCCCTGTGTAATAAACTGCAATGTTAGGACTCCAGAAAAAGCAAAACCAGCACATGGATTCAAACAACTCCTTCATTAAATTGAAGGTATCCATGACCAAGTAGTACAAGACTCAAGTAAGATTCCAAACAGGGTCCACTCAAGGATTGGCTTACCAATTCCAATTTGTACAATTGTAAACTTGAAGAAAGGGTACGGAGGACGGATGATGGTGGCAACAATAAAACCAATGAGTGAGCCTGCTGCAGAACCCAGAACAACATTCATAGGAATAAACCACCTGCATATTGTGAAAGATTAACGATTTGAGGTGTGTGTGCAATAGAAAAGGGAAAATAAAAGTTTTGGAATCTGGGCACTAGTTATCATCACAGCTTACCAATCAAGCATCTTCTGCAAGGTCACAGCTTGTCCCAATTGGGAGAATATCAAGCAAGGTAGCAAAAGTGTAAACACCAGCTGCAAGAACCAAGAAGAGGGTGTGTGGGAATTTGAGGTAGAATCACATATCACACACACATACACATACATACCCCATTCAAAAGCTTTCTTCCAGAAGCATGCAGAATGTCAACATACTTGGAAGCCATGAGGAGCCCCAAAGCACACATGGTGAACACTTTAACTATGGGCAACACAGCAATTCTTATTGACCCCAAAAAAGATTCTCCTCCTGCACCCTCATTCTGCAGGGCCAACAAAATCCTCTCCACCGCTGCCATAGCTACTTTAGACCAGCAAATTCAATCTGAAACGGTTCTGGAAAAACAAAAATAGAGCCCTGTTTGAATCATATATTCTGGATTGAATAATATAACATTTACAAATGCAATAGAAACAAAATTCAACAACAATAACAAAAAACCATAAAAAAAGAAACTTTCAAAATCTACAAGTTTACCACATGCAATTCGTGAAAAAGTGTCGAAGATCTTGGTCATGAACTGACCCTGGTTTAAAGAAAAAGGTTCATGCTATGGGGTCAGTGGTGTATATGTCCAGCTACAACACGTGAATATGAATATGATTCTGTTCACTTTCAGTTTTTGTTTTTTTCTCTCACTCCTACCCAGATATGAATACACTCAAAATCAAATCTGGAAGTGAAATATTAAATGTTTTAAGAAACAGAAGACCATAAATAAAATAAAAGCTGGTGGTTTTCTTGGATTCTTTTTAGAATATTATTATTTCATCGTATTTTTTTTAAATAATAAAATAAACTACCTTTTATTAAGATTAAAACTTGAAAAGTAAATTAAATTGGAAAAAAAGGAACATCTATGTTATCTGTTCGCCGACTGTAAATTCAACTACGAGTGATCCTATTAATATTAAAATTTAAAAAAAACAAATAAAACTTATGAAAAAATTGACAAAATATTAGATGAATCAAGTAGAAATAATAAAAGGGAAATACAGTGTATAAGATATAATTTTGAATATGAAAATTTACAAAAATTAAAACCAAAGAAAACATTTTACTCTTTTTAATTTGGGAGAAATTTCTTAGAAAATCTGCAAAAATAATTTATTTTCTTTATATTTTCTTGTTAAAATATAACATTTTGATTATTATGGTCCAAGAAAGAGGAATAAATATAAAGTTATTGTGATGGTTCTACACGCAATGTGGTGGAATTTTGATGAGATTGATTTGCAGTTTAGAAGAATCTGAATTGCAGGGGAAGTCCACATGTCCCCCTACATTTAAGTCAAGTTTACAATAAGAAAATTCAAAAGATATATAATTATGAATTATTATCAATTTGAAATAATCACTGAGATAAATGTGTTATTTACACAGTCAAAATTAGAAACAGTGAAAATAATAATTTAAAATGTTAAAATAACAAGAGAAAAATTACATAGTATCTAGAAATTATAAATATTGTTTTAGCATGATATGATGTTGATATTTATAATTTAGATGATATTAATTTCAGTTGGAAAATTCTTTTTATTGATATTAATTGAAAAGTCAACAAAAGGAAATCCTATAACATAAAAAACTTATTTTGATCCGTACAAACTGAAATAATAATGGTTTATATTGATTAAAAGTAACTTTAACATACATCAATTCAGAAAAACTCTTATTACTGTTAACTAAAAGAATCTTATAAAATTTTAATCCATAAATAATCTTAACTAACATAAACTAAACAATACTATTAAAAAGTATTTTTAATAGTTAAATATATTTAATATTACCGTGAAACCCCTTAAAATTAAAACCATCTTCTCTCACCCTCTAAAACTATCAGAAAACATAACTTCTACTCTCCCTCTCTACTCTCAGTTCTCTCCTCCTGATTCTACCAGTCCATTAATCCCCTCACCAATTTCTTGTGTTCTGTGACCAGACTTTGCAAGATCGGACTCAGCTGGACCTTCTGGTGCTTCGTCTATCAGTTCACTTCCTCCTCGGTAGGTTCCGTTTTTCCATTTTAGTCCAATTCTATCTAGAACTCATCTGTTCATCCCTGAATTCCGAGTTGATTATGAAATTTCCTCTCCTCTGTGTCGTGGTAATGAAATTCTAGGTTAAATTGAGATCCCTGCCACCTTGGTGCCCATTTCAAATTCCACCAAGCTTAATTTTAGCAAAAAGAGGTAAGGGAAGCTAACCTTCGATCAAATTTCGAGTAATTAGGTCCCTTGTATGTTTGGATGAGACGATCCTTAGTTAAATTTTCCTTTCTAAACTGTTTATGATGTGTAATTTGATTGTGGTGTGGATTTCGTAACATTGCATGTGAAGAACAGTGCAGAAAACCTGATAATTTCGCCTAGGCGAGTGGCTCTCGCCTAAGCGAAAGTATTAGGAGGTCGCCTCTGGGTGTTGCGCGAGGTCTCGCCTAGGCGAGTTGGGATCGCCTGAGCGAGACATCTTCTCGTCTAGGTGAACCAGCCTGACCTGAGCGAGAACTCGCTCTGGCATTCGAGTTGCCCACTGTAAAGGGTCTCGCCCAGGCGAGGGTAGTTTGCCTAAGCGAGACTACTTCCTAGCCTAGGTGAGATTCGCTAGCTTAGGCGAGTTCCACTGCAGGGTTATGTTTTCTTCTCTGTTTTGAATGAATGATAGTTGTATTGATTGAGAAAAATGATGTTTGCTTTCAGTATGTTGGATGATGATGAGGTGTAGTGTATGTATATAATCATATGAGGAAAGTTGATGAAATGAGAATTGTGAAGAGATGAGATGAACTAGGATTTCATGGGAATTCCTAGGGAAAGTACTTAGTGTGTGTAAACATTTAAGGACTCAGTTTTGGTTAGCATCCTGACGCTCCAATAATCCATTGAGACTCATGTAGAGTGTGATGGGTTATGTCGTGAGGAGTAGCAGGAGGTCCTAGTCTATGGACCCGATCAGTCATAGACGCGAAGGGGACTTACCTTGGGAGTGGTTGGGTGATAACCCCTTGAGCCTAAACTCTGCAGAGTTTAGGAACCTTCACAGGTGCAAGCTATCAAGAGCTCCAATTTGTTTACATAATCCGGATATTGAGTTAGAGTCGGGTACTTGTGCGTCTTGCAATAGTGATTTGATTTCAAATTATGATGTGCGTATAATTGTTTGTATTTTAATTATGTAAATTCACCTCTTATTATATGAGTTGTTAGCTTACCCTTCTTGCCTGCCATGTCCTTCCTTGAACATCTTCTTTTGCTATGATCACTTACAACTTGGTGAGCAGAGAAGAATTTAGGTGACGGTACTCCTCCTTTGGACCGGACCTGATCCGTGGCTCCTGGTGTTCTCTTGCTTTCGATCTGTGTTGTTAGAGAAGGCGTTTTGGAATGTATAAGTTGTACTTTCCTTAAGCCTGCTTCTGATGGTAGTACCAGGTTGAAAACAGATTTTTTTTTTGGGATGACTGTATTAAACTTTTGTATGCCTTTCCGTCAATCTGTTTTGCTCTATCATAATATAATGTTTTGTTTAATAGTTGAAAGTCTATTAAATGGGATGTTACTATTACAACTTTTTTTTGTGTTGATTGACAATAAAAACACTTTATTTATACCAGTGAAAATATACGTGTTTCTTTTTTTATAAAAAAATAAAAATTTTAATTCATATATAACATTTTTAAAAATAAAATAATTTTGTATCTTTAAATTCTATAAAATAAAAAACTTATCAAATCACGTATTAAAATTCTCTACACCTAGTGGAACCTTTTAACTTACTACTTAAGTTTTCTATATTATTAAAAAGAAACTATTCATAAATTCTTTTAACTTACTTTTAACTTATTAGAAGAAAACTAATACTAGTGTGTTAGTATCTCTTAATGTATATGATAAGTATACATATTTATTTCATATAATTAAACTTAATAAATAAATAGTTTTGTACTTATAAAAAAACCTATTTTCTTATTTGGCTATTTAATAAGTTGTGACTTATAATTGCTTGATGTATAAGTCTAAAGCCGTAAACAAGATGTAAGTCTTTCTCTCATAGGCACTGGACTGGCGGACTTTAGTTTTGTCGTAGGGGGTCCCCTAGATTTTAAATTTTTTAAAAAGTTTTATGCAATATATATTATATAGATAAAAATTAAATTAGATAAATTTGTATCTTTTTATTTTTAAAGAAAATTAGTTATTAAAAATTAGGTACCAATATTTTATTATTAAATGAATTAGTTTTTAAATCAGTCTCAAATTAATGAATTACTAATATAGTCATTAATTATAATATTTTATTTATGATAATGACTATTTTAATAACTAATAATTTTTAATTTTGTAAATTGGTATTTAAATTGATTATAGCAACTAAATGTTTTTTATTTCTAAAATTAGTTTCTAATTAGTGATTTTTTTCGAGTGGTAAAATTAAATATAATCAAGAATAAACAAATTTATTGAGATATTTTTTATTATCTTTTGAGTTCCTAACATATTTTCACTTTCACATGTTTTCTTTTGATAAAGAAGAAAAATAGGAATTTAGACACGAACTCATCTTTTTTATCCTTATTTCTCATATGTTCTATTCTATTATCGAAGATATAAAGAATAAATCTCTAGTTGTCTCATTTGATAGTAAAATATTAGTTTAATAAATAATTTTTTTTTAATCTTATGAGTTTTTGTAGATTTATTTTTTTATGAATATAGAAGGAAAGAAGGAAAAATTATGTCCTATATGTTTTTCATGATATTTTTTAATTGACTTGATTATCTTAAATTGTTTTTCTAATAATTACGTCTCTCAAATTTTTATTAGATTTTGATAAATTATTTATTCTTAAACTCAACAGAAAAAGGTCATAGAATCTCTATTATTTTCATCTTCACAGTATATTTCCTTTTTATTATTTTAAAAAAATTCACTTATTGATACTAAAGATTCAATTGTTAAATTAAAAAGATCATTTGTTAATATTCAAAGAATTACATGTGTAGGTGGGGATTTTCATATTAATTACCTCTTCAAAATATATATAAATTTTGAGTATATTATTTTGACCCCTTCAAAAATTATGATCAAGATCCGTGTATATATATATATATATATATATATATATATATATATATATATATATATATATATATATTGTTTAAAAAATAATATCTTAAATATAATATTAAAGATTACTAATAATTTGGTGGTCTTATCTCTATCTGTCAAGTTATATATATATTCAACATAATATTGACGATAACTGAGTTGTTGAATCTTATTCATTTATTATTATGTATATTATTCGTGAATAATGACTTATGCAAGTTATAAGTTTGATCGGAATATGTTAAATGTGGATATATAAATAAATAAATAAATATATATATATAGCTTAAAATATATAGAATATATTATAATTGAAATTTGCTTAAACATTGTTTAAAATAAATTATATTTTAGATTTATAATAAATGATTTCTATTATGATACGAAATTAGTTTTTAACTGCTTGTTACTCTATTTTTAAAATATTAAACTTCGATTAAGAAGTAAAGGTTAAAAGGATTGATAAAAAGAATTAGATGTTTTAAAAATTTGTTGTAGAAAAACTATCAAAATCGCTTTAGTAGAAAGAAAATTCTTTAAACTTATCATCCAAGATTGTTATATTCTAACGAATATATAAAAGATAATAGTTTTGTTGAAAAATATTGAAATGAAATTAAGAAATAAAGATGAAAAGGATAGATTAAAAAGAATAAATAAAAGATAATAGTTTTGTTAAAATAATATTGAAATCAAATTAAGCAATAAAGATGAAAATGATAGATTAAAAAGATGTACCGGGAAGAAATCTTGAAAAGACTTTAACGAAGATAAAAAAATGTTTTGCAAACTCTATTAAAGAATAACGTCTAGAAGCACTTTTATTTAGTATGATAGAAGAATTGTATCACAATATTTTGCTTCTTAGAGGGTTGGTACATGCTTCAGGTAAAGATTTATTCTGTGTTGACTTGAAGAAAAAAAAATGAAAGAAAAGGAAAAAGGATAAATAAAGTAAATATTTGATGGTTGGAAAAGAAAGCCATTTAAAAATTATAAAATATTATTATTTTAAAATTATGAATAATTTAAAATTAAATAATTAAATAATTATAAATTTATTTTTACATTTGTTAATTATGAAATAATGGTTAAGAGAACTATTTTTTATAAAATATGGTTTGTTTTATGTTTATTTTCCTGTCAATTTTATCTATTTTATTTTTCTTTGAACATACATAACTCAAGGGACTCAAAAAAGAACTTGAAAAGTGGAGAAATGAAAAGTGAAGTTTACGACTTTTAATTGATTAATATTAATTAACTTGAACTGAAAAGAAATTAACCAAACAATAAACATGCACCAGTGATGGACTTTAAGCTCTTCCCTTAATTGAAGTTGAAGATTCGGCATCTGGTTGTTAAAGAACAATCGAGATAATTAATTCTAATAAGAGATAATTATGGATTAGATTTTTCAAAATTAACTATAGATGCAATCTAAATATAATAAAATAGATTAAATTTATAATTTAATTTATTTTAATAAAATTAACTTGATTCGTATTTTTTTAAAATTTAATTTAAATTAGATTAAATTAACTTTCATAATTAGATTAAATTAGATTTTGATCTAATAAGATCTAATATACCGATACAGATCCAACTTGATTTGATCTAATTTGTTTTGGTTTGTCTATCTAAATGTCATTTGAGCTTGACATGAGTACAAACCGACTTATCTCAACCTAGGTTTGATTGGCACCCCTCAATTTAGGTTAACTAACTCACTTTGACTTGAACCCAAAATGACTTGACTAAACCTAGGTTCAAACTGACCCAACCTCAGCTTAAGTTGACTTGACTTCACTTGGGTTAAGACCGATTTAACTCGACAATTGTCCAATAAACTTTTCCTAACCTATGATTAGGTCAACTTGTCTCGACTTTGGCTTAGACGAATTCTAATCTACCTAATTCAGGGTCGACTTGGTTTGATCTAGATATAGAATGACTCGACTCGACCTAGGCTTGGTGTTACTCAACTTAACATAAGTTTGAGTTTACTCAGCTCTTAACTTAGTCTTTGACCAACTCAGCTTGACACATGCATGAACTGACTCGACTCGACCTAGGCTTGGTGTTACTCAACTTAACATAAGTTTGAGTTTACTCGGCTCTTGACTTAGTCTTTGACCAACTCAGCTTGACACATGCATGAACTAACTCAACTTCGACTTAGGGGGTTGGCCGTGATGCGATAAAAAGAGATTTAGATCAGAGGGTTGTCGTGATGGGTGGTGGGGAGTGAGGCGCGCCTTCGATGGAGACTGAAGGGTGGTGAGGTCTTATTTGAGTTTGTGAGCATGATGATAGAGATTGAGTTATTGGTTCAACGACAAACACAAGCATAATTGAATTATGTTGAAGTTACTAAGTTAGGATTAGTGTTAGGTTAGGCAAGCTTGTAGGCCAGCCCGCCCTGCATTTGACCTGTGTGGATAGTGGATTATGCGGGTCAGACTTCTACGGACTCAATATCTTAGCTCATCCTGCATTTTTTTGTGGGCCTGTAGGTCTGCCTCCCCGACCAAGCCCACATTTTCATCCCTACTTATATATAGACTCAATTGACCACATAAAAGCAAATTAACATATTTAAAACACCAACTCAACATCCACAACAAAACCCACTTCATTGTTACATATATGAAATATAAATAAAAACATTATAACCAAACTTAACAATTAAACATCAATTATAAATATAAATTTAGAAAACTAAAATGATTTATATTAAATTTCTACATAACAAAATAGCTTAACATCCAAATTTGTAAATTACAATTTTACATGTAATCCTATATATATATATATATATATATATATATATATATATATATATATATATATAATATATATGATGCACGAATACAATATGTGTATCGGATACGTCGTATCCGATACGTCAATACGTTTATTTTTAAAATAATATGATACGATACATGATAGATACGTAATATTATGAATATTGAAAAGTTAACAATAATTCTTAAAAAGATAATAAATATATGATCGTTATTGTATGGATCCAAAATAAAACTATATATACTAAACTTGTCAACATAAAAAATATAAATTATTGTCATCATAAAAGTATCATTACGAGAAAATTCTTAAATAATGACTAATATTAGTAACAAAAATATGTTAGAGACTAATTTTCTAATTGAAGACCAATTTAAAGACCAATTCTTTTGATTATTTTGGTAGTCAAAACCTGATAGTTAATGTTAGTGAACAATTTAGAAACCAATACATAATAGAAATGATTTTAATTATCAATTTAGAGACCAGTTACAATTTTTTGGAACTATTTTAGTTGCTAATAATTTTTAATTTTTAAATTGGTCATTATATAGTAACTAATTATTTTTTATTATTAAAATTGGTCATTATTTAAAAACTTTCTTGTAATGTTCTATGACTTTATAAATTAGATGCTTCATTGATAAGTATCGATAAAGTATCGAACACGGATACGTGAGCCAAGTTGAAGTGTCGATCCATCATATATGACATGGTTTATTTAAGATCACATTATTTTTAAAATGAATAATGTAGTGTATTTTTTTAAGACCACATTATTTTGAATGCTTTTTAACATTTTTTTTTCTTTTTTCTTAAATATAAATTTTAGTGTGTTAATACTTATATTGTTTCCAAACAGTACTAAATTAGCACCACAAGTTTTGTTAGAATGATACGAATAAGATTGCACTTTTAATGACACATATGAAGTAGAGAGTACCTTCACGGGAGCTTTGATCATATAAAACAAAACGTACAAGCCCAACCTACCAACATATACATATATATATATATATATATATATATATATATATATATATATATATATATATATATATATATATATATATTATATATATATATAAAATATCAAAA
>Ga0214544_1008080_pt1 | contig 17901 bp, 14 predicted proteins | sample CNSS3metaG_FD_160074 | JGI IMG/M metagenome (GOLD analysis project Ga0214544, IMG submission 160074) | Root nodule microbial communities from cowpea collected in UCLA plant growth center, Los Angeles, California, USA - CNSS3 | ecosystem: Host-associated > Plants > Roots > Nodule | place: USA... | reverse complement strand
CTAGCACAAAAGGAGACAAACAATGTGTCTCATATGTCTCCAAAAAGTGGCCATAGTGTGCTAAAAACAAAGGAGACCAAAGGTACATAGGTACACTTGCTTTATGCCTTTTTCTTTATGCTTTATGTCTTTGCTTTACTCTCTCCTCCACGTCATTTATGCTCCCCAATCACCATGTGCCACCTAGCATTGATTTCTTACTCCTAATTAACCTACAAAGCAAATAAACATAAATTAGCATGTTGGCTTAAGTCAAGTCAACTATAGTCAACAAGTCAAACCTAGTCAAAGGTCAACAAGTCAACTAAAGTTGATTCAACTAAGTCAACTTAGTGAATCAAAAATAACAAACACAAATGAAAAGGATGAAGGATTAGTGAACTTCCTTTCTAAACATGCTTAGTCTTCTTAAGCATGTGCCTCCATCCTTGGTTGGGGTCAATCCTTCATCAAAGACCCTCTGCGAGACAATGGTCATTGATTTCTTATTACACATCGAGGCCCTCTGCGAGGCAATGGTAATTGATTTCTTTTTCACATCGAGGTCCTCTGCGAAGCAATGGTCATTGATCTATTTCCTTTTTATATAGACAATATCCTCGGGATTGGTCTAAACTATTTTTCAAAGAGTCAAAAAAGAAAATAATAAAACAAAGTGATTTGTCAGATCGTGACCCTCTACATGGTAATGGTCACTGAATCTTTAAATATAGACCCTCTCCTCAGGATTGGTCTAATCTTTTTTTCAAAAAGTAAAAATAAAAAAAGAATATGGTTTTTTGGATTGGGACCCTCTCAGTGGTAATGGTCGTTAAATCCTTTAGATATAGCCACTCTCCTTGGGATTGGTCTTTTTTTATTTCAAAAAGTAAAAAAAAATGTTGTGTCGAATTGGGACCCTCTACTTGGTAATCGTCTTCTAGTTCTTTTCTTTCAGATACATACCATCTCCTCTGGAATGGTCAAATCTATCTTCATATTTGTCTTCTTTTGAAACCCGAACGAAATTAGTGTCTTTATATTTACTTATCTTTTATTACGATAATACGAAAAAGTTAAATTTTCATATTATCTAGTAAAATCTAAGTAAAGAGGGGCAGTTGTCAACAACCAATTTCGTCCGGGTGAATAAATCTATTTTCAAAAAAAATAATAAGAAATAATAAAGTTTTTTAGTTAATGGAAAATAATAAAAAAATGTGAAACAAAATTTTCTTCAAAGATTTTCAAACTTTAATTTTAGAAGAAAAAAAAGAAAAAAAGAGAGATGAAAAAAAAAGAAAAAAAGGAAAAAAGAAGGAAGAGTCTAATTTGTTATCACACTCCTCTTCACGAGCCCAACAACTCACCATATCTTCTACCTTTGTTCTGATAGAGAAATTAGTGATATGATTCTAATAATTAAAAGCAATATCTCTTCATATAATTAGAATCAATATTACTAATTAGGATTGAATTTTGTGCTCTGATTGTTAATTGTTAGAATCAATATTACTGATCTTGATTGTGCTCTGATTGGATCTCCATAATGTGTTGCTATCATGACCAATTCCTTCCTTATATTGTTCATTACAATTAAGGTTGAGATTACATTGATATTGCAAGGTGTGAGTATAAATATGCACTTTGTCATCACCAAAGAAAGATATTCTCTACACTTCTCTAATTCTTTCCCATCACTACTCCCACACACACATTTTTATCTCTCTTCCAAAAAAATAATATTGAAGGAGGTAGAAAAAAAAGAGAAGAAAACATTCTCTACACTCTCTCTTTCTCTCTCATTACCACCCACACAGACCCATCTCATTTTTATCTCTCCTGAAAAATATACACAAAAATATTAAAAAAGGAGGGAAAGAATAAAAAAAGAGAAAAGGTGAGGAGATATTGAACATTTTTTAAGGTACATCACTGCCAGATGCTTTTTTTTTCTTTTGATTTATTTTTATCAATTTTTATTATTATTTTTAAATCATTAAAAAATATTTTTTTTCCAATTTCTTTGGTATCTATTCGACCGCTCGCGTCGCATGATTCCATTTTATTTGAATCTTTTTTTCTAAAAAATTATGAATCTTTTTTTTTCTTGTCAGGCCTAAAAAATAAAAAAAACATTTTTATTTCTTTTGTACATCTTTTATATTATTTTTTGGGAAAAGTAAATATTTTGAAAAACCACATAACTTTTGCACATTTAATTAAAGGTACCGTCTTAGGACGGGCGTTGTGGGGTGCTAATACCTTCCCCACCCTTAACCGACTTCCGGACCCAAAATATGGTTTTTTCGCAAACCTTGCTCTTTTTTTATGGTTTTCCATAATTTCCTATAATAACTATGGTGGCGACTCCAAAAACTCTGGTTTTGCAAATTTAATTTTTGATTCGTCGTTTCGTCGCGATTTCGGTTGCGACAGTATTTTAAATAATTTTGAAATTGTTTCTATTTATTATCCAAAATATATGATTTTATATATTAATGTAAGAATGTGTATACAAGCAAACTGACTAAGTTGTCCACTAACTAAGATGTCCTTAATCCTCATTCATTACCTATAAATGGGTAGGGTCATAAGCTACAAGTTGTCCTTAATCTTTATTTTCATTCATGGAACAACAAACCAAAAAATTGCACATGTATAAATGATAACACTGTTATTGACGTCATCAAATTAATACTACTAAACTATAATAACTTTGGTATTGGTAACATAGTAGTCAAGAAAATAGAAAAGGTAAAGTTAACCCTCATTCATCTCCCAACAAACACAAAATTAATTTCTAACAAATTAGCTCTTACAAAAACTATACAAAAGGGCTATCAAATAAAATAAGAAATAAAGAAATAAAGTTGAAAAAATATAAAAACAAATATAAAGAAAATAGATTGATTCCACTGCTTTTTCAAAATAGATTCATCATTGGTTATTTAAAGATTATTGCTCAATTAGTTATTGTTGTAGATTTGCAAATTAATTAAAGTAATCTCACTTTTAACCAAAGTACAGTCTCAATTAAAAGTGAGAACTTTAAAACTGTCCACAATAGATTCAACCAAAGTACAGTCTCAATCAAATTTTACTATGTCTAATCATGTCTATTATTTTCTCTCCTCACCAAATAAAAATCTTAATTAATCAAAGTAAAGTCTTGACTAATTTTAGTTAGAGTAAATACCTTTAACCAAATTAAAGACTCAATTATTGGTAAAAACTTATTTAATCACATGAAAGTTTCTAAATAAAATCAAAGTAAAGTCTCAATTAGATTTTAAAACCCTTCAACTCAAGTGATTAGCATGCATATAGATTTAAGCACTTCGCTAATTAGCTAGCATGTAAAAATCATTATTTTTTATGTAATTCAAAGACAAAAGACATACATGAATGAAAACCACAACAATAATAAAAAGAACAAACCAATTATTTCATTCTAGCCTCAGAATCCATGATGAAATTACAACGGAATCAACTTTGTAGTGCAAGGAATGATGCCACGCAGAATGTTTTAATTGGATAGATTTGAAAGTTGGGGATTGTCACATGGCATGATCTGGTTAAGCTGATTTAGTGAGTGGTAGGACGGGTGTAACTTAGTAGAAAATAGCTGTGCAGAATAGGTTTTTAGGTAGTCCACTTGAAAAAGAGTGTGTAAAATAGAAATTTGGGGTGTATTTAGCTCCTAAATTATTTCTTTCCAAAATTTACTAAATTTGGACTTAACTTGTAACTCATAACATTTTAATCTAACACTTTGAATTGCCCAAATTAAATTCCAATTGCATCAACAAACATTAGAATATCCAATAATATTTTATGCAACTAAAATCACTTTTTACGCTATTTTTATCTCATGAACTCAATAAGTCCAATAATCACAATTCCTGATTAAATCAATCCTTAAGCACGAAAATTCTATTAAATACCCAAAATTAAACATTAAATGAGGGAAAAAAATATTAACTCATCAATAATATAACAAGGAAACTACACAAGTTCACCAAAATATTATCAAATATTGAATATATCCACAAGTCAATAACGTTGGATACAAAACTAGACAGTTCAACAAGTTTGTTTACATTTTTAAAAATAGCAAATGAACCTAAAATATACAAATCATTCTTGTCCTCCAATGTCAATAATGTTAGACTCAACCTTGGATGAACCTTCATCTAACACATTTTAATAATTGATATCTTCTCCATCATCTGTATATATAAACAAAAAGAGGACTATGTAAGAATTTAAAATAAAATTGACAGAATAAAAAATAGGATCAAAGAAAGCAAGTTAATTATGCTCAACAACAAATTCATGCTTCCAACTTAAAGTACGTATAGTTGCTTCCACATTCTCAAACAAACGATGATTCCTATATTTGTTAAGGATCTAAGAACCAATACTAAATACATATTCAGATCCAGTTGTGGTTATTGGAATGCTTAATAGGTCTCTAGCCATTTAAGCAAGATAAAAAAAAATCTTTGACTATTATTCTTTTACAATTCCAACACATCCATGTGTTCCAAAAATTCAAAATCTAGAGTTTGTTCATCCAAATAAGTGTCAAGTTGTGTCCTTCTAGGTTTATTACTTAATTGAAGCTTGCACACTTTTAACTTCTATTATGATATAATAAGTTAGTAAAAAGCATAATGAACAAGGGCATGAAAAATGAATTCAAGTATATTAAAACTAAGCAACTTACATAAAATAAAGGCTTGGTTTGGAAGTGAATGAAGATGAAGATTGTTCATGCTTGCGCTTTCGAACATTTGATGATGCTGGCAAACCTTTACTAGTATATTCAGAAAAAAAAGCTTATATAATTTTCCTTGATTTTTCTAAATTTTAGTTCTCGAGTAAGTGGATAATTTTTTTCAAATAAAAAGGCCAATGTTTCTAACTTCATCCTTGGGTCTAAAGTTGCATCGAATGCAAGCACAACAATATATTCAACCCAATATTTCTCAAATTTGACAATCACTAATACAACGACATCCTTAATTGCTTCATCCCCATCTTTCACATTTTCCATAAACGAACATTGAATTTTCCAAACTTGTAAAACGTACAAATTGGAAGTAGGAATATCTTGTGAAAGAAATCAAGGTAATGATATCATAAAAAGGCAATAAGTGTTAGCACAAATGGATTTGAAGATCTAATCAATAGAGACTTGATGAAGGATTGAAAATTTGATCAAGCTTGAAGGATTAATTGAACTAGCTACATGAACATACATGGAGCTTCAAGATGTGCCTTAACTTGGAGACTTACTGACTTAGGAATGGAAATCTAATATGTGTTTGTAGTTATGCAATCTATTAAAATAGTTTTTAATAGGTCAAAGAACTTGAGATTATAATTTTACAAGTAACATATTTGATCGGTTGAAATATGAATCAATCAACTAATTTCACTTAAAGTAACTGAAATCAATCGATCGAGGAGAAATTTCAATTTGCTGAATATGCCAGCTAGCAAACTATATAGCTTGACTTTTTCAGTGAGAATTATAGTTTCACTTTTGCACGTCAAATCACTTTGGAAAATTAGGAATTCTCATTCTCTTTGAACAACTTAGTGTTGTTGTTGTTCAAGATCAACCTTGAAGTATTGGATTTATGGTTGCTCTTGGGGTGTGCATTGAGGAAGGTTATTGGTTGGCTAGGAGAGCCACCATTGAGGTTTAATCCTTCTTGTTCATTTGTTGTGTGTCTGGTGTGATTCTAGATCTGCAAGAAAGTTTCTTGTTGTATTATGTGGGCTTCTTGTGCGATTCAAGAGCCTTGGTGTGTTGAATCGTGTATTTCAAAAGTTGAATCTTGTAAGGATTGTGTAATCTTTTGAAATAGTGGAAAGTCAAACTAAGGTTGTCTTAACTAACTAGATATAGCTCTAGTAGAGTGAACCAGTATAAAAATTTTGTGTGAATTGGTTCACATTTTCTGGATTGTATTCTTCTAAATTTAAATTCATCAAGAAAAATCAACCTAAACAATCTTTTTTTTTAATTCGTATGTGTTTGCATAACCAATTGAGATAATGTTGCATTTTCTATTAATTGTAATTATTCTTGATTGATAAACTGTTCAAATTCGAAATTTGGTGTTCATTGATATTTTTGTACATTCACTACTAGTATTTTAATAAGTTGATCTTTTTTTTCAATAAGTTGAAATGTATTCTAAAGTGATAGCTTGTTGAAATATCTAGTCAATCAGATTTAAGTAAAGGGTTTTTATATGTTTAAACACTGAACATAATTTTTGAAAAGGCCAATTCAAACCCCCCTCCTGACTTAATACATCTTTTACTACATACAATAAAAACTTACAATTTTTTTCAACTCTCTCCCACTACTCATCTACAATGCAATATTTATAGGATTCATCAACCAATTGTAGCTCCCAACAAATGATGATATTTAAGAGCATTTTTCCAAACTTTTCAACATATGATAAAAGTTGAGAAGCTTGTTATTTAACTTCCAATTCAATTCAACAAAATGGCAGTCGAACATGTGAAACCCTTGATATTTTAGATGTCCATAAATATCCATGTCCTTAAGCATTATCTTTTCTTTCATATACATTCTCACAATATCAACCTTAATAGTTGTGAACACCTAGTTTTGCCAATTCATAACAATATATACATCACTTAATTTCTACAAAAAAAATCAAAGAATACTCCATTATAATATTATGGATTAGTAATTCTAAAAAATCAATACTACAATTAAATTACAAAAATATGATATCTAAAAATACACAAAATAGCATTTCCAAAGTAGTCCTTCAAGGAGTTGTCCAAAAAGCCACCATCAAATTTTACAGGCCATCATCAAAGTAGCCACCATGGCAGAAAGCTAAGGATACCAGCACAGGATAGAGTCACCAAAGTAGTCACAACTGTAAGACCTGCAAAATTTAATTAAATAAATAAATAATTACTTAATATACGGATAGTGAGAACCTTTATGACATTAAATGTTGACTAGTGTGATGTGGAATAGTACTAGTTTAAATGGTTGAGATTACTTGGTCAATTGAATAAGACTTGGGTTTGAGTCTTATGTATGCCAAATTGTGTGTTATTTTAATTGTGAATTATTTTAATAATATAATTGTAGGAATTATCACAAAACATGAATTGGTTGAATGGTTGTGCATTGATTTGGCATTGGCATGGTTATGGGTTCAAACCTTGGTAGAACCAAATTAAACTTTCTTTTTTTTGCCAAAATTCTTTTTTGGCATGGAAGGGAAAGGTCAGAAACCCTAGTCGATAGAGGGGGCAGCCAAGAGGGCTGGAAAATTCCCTAGTAATGGCTCTTGAATAGCCATTAATCCTTCCTTTAACTAATTTTCGTTTTACTAGGCCATTAATCTTAGTTAAGGTAATTAAAGGCATTGTGAGAGAGGAGAAAGGATTTTCTAAAGCTAGCAAAGGGTGAGTACTGTGGAGAGTGTGTTGAGTGCGTGCAAGGAGATAAAAGTGAGAGTTAAGAAGGAATCTTGAAGGAGGAATCATGACCCTCAGGCTAATTGAGATCAAGGACTCAAAGATTTGTGCACATTTGAGCAAGGAATTCAGGTTAGGGATGTTGAACCCATAATTCTGTTTGGATTGGTTAATTGTTTGTTGTATGAAATGAGTGTGCATTATTTCTTTTTGCTAAACATCACGAGTTTCTGAATTTCTGGAAAATTTCCAGAAATTGCCTAGCAGCTCATTCAAAGCCCCTAGGCGACATGAATGGTCTGCTAAGCGACACACCATGTTCAACCCAAATTTCTAGGTTTTTGGATGAATTGCTTGGCGGAGATGAACAACTTCCAGGCGACGTAGGCAGTTTTGGCTCGATTATTGGGTTTTCTGTGTTCTAGGTTGGTTCTGATTGGGAAAGCAGGACCTTTATGCTTTGGTTGATGATTAAATATCGTTAATTGTTGAAATACACTATGACAGAAGCTATTTGGAGGGGATTGGATGAAAAATGCTTTAGGGTTAGAAATTTGGGGGTTTGATGGTCTAAGATTAACTGTTGTTTAATTACACTGTAAAATGATATTGGATATAGTTTAAGTGAACCAATTGTACATTATGATCATAGGAGTTGCAGAATTGCTTAAATAGACCAAACAAAGAATTTGGGGAAAATGGGAGGGTCTTTAAAGGTGTTGGAAAATTCTAGGAATTTCCCAGAATGCTATGCACTGCCTAGCGGTACTAATTGAGTTGACAAGCGCCAGCGCAAGGATAGTGTTTTGCGTGGTTGTGGGGAGTGATGATGGGTTCAGGATTCTTGTGATTCAGGTTATTGCTAACTCTGGATTTGAGAGGATTAGTTGGACATAGGTCTATGTGGATGATATGTATAAATTAGTAGTATGAATTTTTGTGATGATTAATGGAAAAGGGAGTACCACGACAACATATTAGAGGTTACATTTTAAACAAGGAATAACTGGACTGGGCATAATACAATATAAGAATGGAAATTTTCTCCATAGAGTTGGCTAAGTGTATATGAGGTATAATTATAGCCTTGAGTGTGACGGACTTGTTACTAGAAATTGGTTGAAGAGTGAAGCAATATAGGGGAATATGTTGGAATGCAAGTAGTATGATTTGGTGATGGCACACTGTACATAAGAAAAGTTGAACTCATGCAAGTCTTGTTATTGATGCAATTGTATTAGTGAATCTAAAAAGAGTAATAGGAACATTGATGAGAAGCCAAATCTGTGAGAAATAGTGCAACTAACTTAGTAGATAATACTACAGGGTGGATGCCTTGATTGCTATGGGGTGAAATCTGCTTTGGGTGCTTAAAAACCAGTATTGCGCAAGTACTAGTGTAGCGCCTGGTGGTGGGGTACTGGAGCATGTGGCGCTTGGCGGTCAAGGTTGTCCCGCCAAGCAATACCTACAAAAACAGTGGCATCAGAGGCGCTTGGCGCCTGGTGGCATGTGTCCCCCGCCAAGCAGTCTGGAAGCGAGTTCGCCTGGCATCTCTAGAGCAACGCCAGGCAATAACGCAGAGGCAGGCGACTTGGTGTTTTTATGTGCATGGTCTACAAGGCTTTGGTGATACCTTAAAGGTCGGCTTGTTGGGTATTCCTTAAGTTGTGGCTCGAAACGTATCCTTTGAGTTGTGGCTCGAGATAGGGGTTAAACATGTGGCATTCCTTGAGTTGTGGCTCAGAATGCCATCTCTTGAGTTCTGGCTCGGAATGGCGGATGAACACGAGGAACTCTTGAGTTGTGGCTCGGGTTGGCGAGTGTTGTCGGTATGAGTGTGCGAGTTGTGGCTTGTACGGATGGGTCCAGATAGATTGCCCTCCTTAGTATTAGTTGACGAGTTTGGTAATCTTGGGACATTATGAATGTAACATCATGGTCGGATATTACTAATTTTAAATAATATAAAATAAAAGAAATAATAAAGTCACATTTATTTAAATGTCTTTCCCAAAATGCGGGAAATTTAAAACATTTATTAAACTTATCAAATTAAAACACGATGTTCCAATAATCCATGCTAGTTCATATTCTAGTAAAAATACGGTTTAAAAAAATCTGAAAATAAAATGATAGTAAACTTCCATAAAAAACTTCCATAAAATTTTTTTACACGATCATCGCCAAACACACACAAAAAGGGTGAGCTCACAAACAGTTAACATATAAGTTAATAAAATTAAGATACACCAAACTATTTTATTCTTGTTAATTCTTGGCCAATACCTTAATACCCCAAGGCTTTTCAACCTACAAGTCACACAAATAATTGACCATGGACTTAGGATATATGATGCTTCTACAAACATGTCCGCTCGTGGTCCTGCCTCTACGAACCTCCCCTCTCGTAGTCCAATTCTACAGACCTCTCCACCTGTAGTCCAACACACGTGATCCACCAGCTACAAACCTCCCCAATCACAGCATCTCTCAAGTGTGAGCACGGAACATACGAACCTAACCGCTTGTATCCCTACACGAGAGTTTCTAGATATGAACCTCCTCACTCATATCATCGTGTGTTCACCACCAACCATGAACCTACCTGCTCATGGTATAGCATCTCCTGATCCAATTCTCACATCACAACATCAAAACAAAATTAAGAAAAGTAGTCTACACTATACGAGGTACATACTTAAGTTGGTCTTAGGGATTCCAATGCTTCCACCAATTTGCCCGCTCATGGTCCTGCCTCTACGAACCTCCCCGCTCGTAGTCCAACTCCACGGACCTCCCCGCTCGTAATCAACACACGTGATCCACCAGCCATAAACCTCCTTGCTCACAACATCTCTCAAGTGTGAGCACGGAACATAGAAACCTACTCGCTCGTATCCCCACATGAGAGTATCAAGATATGAACCTCCTCGCTCATATCATCACGTATTCACCACCAGCCATGAACCTACCCGCTCATGACAATATCAAGCATATCCCAGACCAAGACAAACACAACAAGCAATGCAAAACGTATCACGAATACACCTTGCCACTGCACCACCACTTGGCACAGCCTAAGCGCCGCCAGGCGAAATGGCAGTGCAGACCGCCTAGTGGTTCCACATCACTATCGGGCGCCACAACACACAAGACTTCCCTATTTCCTACTATCGCCTAGCGGTCCACTCTGCACCGCCAGGCGCTACACCAGTAATGTGACAATACTAGTTTTAGGTACACTAATTCAGTTCCTAGCATTCAACCATTCAATTCTCAAACATGCAAAAATCAACATAATATTTATATACTCCAAATTACAACATCACAGCACATATGCATCTTTCAAGTATAAGCACATATTCCTCTCTTTTATAATTCATACATACTCACACCTTAAATCAATGCCAACATTCAATTTGAACCTAAGAGTAATGCTCATATCAAATATAAAGCAACAACCCTCTAACAACTTAAGCACATGATTCTATGCACCAATGCAAATTAATATAGTACTTCGCACCTCCTATGCAACAATTTAATTTATATTGATACACATGCATTCACCAATAAACCAATTCTCAACATGTGACTAACCCAAAGGAACATTCAAATTCATAGGGACTTACAACATAACCCAATCATGCTTCCAACTCATGCCACATTAGTAGTTACTTGAAATTATCAAGAGTTTATTCATGCATTTTAAAGACTTCAAAACTAGCAATCATGAGTAACATATATCTCTAGCTATTGACCTCCAAATCACATGTTATGAAAGTGAAGAACTACATGTTGAGACGACATGTTATGGACCACCTGTAAAAATTTCACCTAAATCGAACGGTTAGCGAACCGGGAAATGTAGTTTTACGAAAACTACGCAGACTAGAAAAATGGTGGCGCCTAGCGCCCAAAAGTCAGGAGCTTGGCGCCTAACGCCCAAAAGTCAGGAATTTGGCACCTGGCGGTACAAAACCAACGCCTGCTGATACCTACTCCGTGAAAACATGAAAAACAACGTTTTTCGTGAACAAAACACCACGCGCATTGCTTGGTGGCAGCTCTTCACTGCCAGGTGTCAACACCCAATTTCGCCCGGGTAAATAAATTTATTTTTAAAAAAAATGTGAAACATTATTTTCTTCAAAGATTTTCAAACTTTAATTTTAGAAAAAAAAAAGAAAAAAAGAGAGATGAAAAAAAAAGGAATAAAGAGGGAAGAGCCCAATTTGTTATTAATTATTGCACTTCTTCTCATGACACAATGACATCCACAACTACTTTTAAATAACTTTAAAAAAATATGAAAAATTATAAAAGATTAAAAAGATAAAAAAGATCAAAGATTAAAAAAAAGAATTTATTTCAAGTGTCTATCCGGCCGCTCGCCAATTTTAAAATAATACTAAAATTTAAATAAAAAGGTTTTCAAAATTCTAAAACAAATTAAATCATTTTTCAAATATTTTTCCAAATAGCTTTTTCAAAAAGAACTACGTAACCATGATTCTCCATTCACATGGAGATACGTAGGAGTGAGGATTAATCCTCGTCGGGCCCAAAAAATAAAAAAAATAGTTTTGTTTTTTGTACATTCTTTTATTACTAATTTTGGGAAAACTTAAATATTTTGAAAAACCACAAAACTTTTGCACATTTAATTAAAGGTACCATCTTAGGACGGGCGTTGTGGGGTGCTAATACCTTCCCCACGCGTAACCGACTCCCGGACCCAAATTCTGGTTTTTCGCAAACCTTGCTTTTTTTATGGTTTTCCATAGTTTCCTATAATAACTATGGTGGCGACTCGAAACTCTTTTTTTACAAATAATTATCTTGGTTCGTCGTCCCGTCGCGATTTCAGTTGCGACAGATGGCGACTCCACTGGGGACTCTAAAGAGTCAGACCATTTATTTGGATGTGCAAAATTGATGTGGTTTTTCTTCATATTTTTTCTTTCTCCTTTTTTTTGGGTATATGTTTTTTATTTTTTTTATTTAGAATAATTGTATATGTATATTCTTCTTTATTTTTGTATTTGGAATAATTGTCAGGTGTGAGTTTAGGTATACATTGTGTTCTCCCTTCACACACACACATTTTATTCATTACATGAGTGGAGCACTATACCTGGGTCTAAGTTGCTTAGAATTAGAGGGGATTATGTAGCAGTGTCACAGTGGATGTACTTCCCAAGTGGTCATTGTGAGAACCCCAGCTAGAGTTTATTTGCTTCATTGGTACTCCCACTTCTTGTTGTTTACCAACTGTCGTGGGAAATGCCATGAAGTGGGCCATAGCTCTAGTGACCTTGATATTTAGGTATTAGGGAACTATCCTTGTGAGCACATATACTTTCCTTAGAACTTTAAGCATCAAACCCATGTTAAATAAAGGCACTAAAGGGAGACTATTGGCGTCCTTTACCCTCACCTTTCCTTGTATATAATAATAAATGCATCACAATCACACCATTATTAGCCATAAACATACATTTCATTAGCATATCATGTGAATAAGTGCCCATGTGAGGCACAACAAACATGCATTGCATTCCATTTTGTGGTCATTCATGATACGTTATCCAAAGATTCAAACACATAGCATGCATCAACATAAATTTAAAAAAAAATAAAAAAATTTACACTACAATAAGTTCAAATTGTTTCCCACTTCTCTTATCACCAAATTCTTGGAATCTTTCTTGTGAAAAATGATGAAAAATAATAAAACATTCTTTGGTCAAATCAGTCTATTGAATAAAGAAATAAAATTTTGTTTGTTGTCATGTCTTTTGAAGCATCATATAGTCTTGCATACATGAAATTGCTCAAATCTATCTTCCTTTCCATCTCTCTTCCACCATAAACCTTGTTTTCTATTCCATGGAGAATTATCATAAAGGGGACACATATCTTAAAAAGGATTACCATAAATTCTCTGAACACACCGAAAAACAAAAGGAAGAAAAGTTCGCTAGACTAACAACTTTGAAGGACAGTCTAGGCAAAAAAATAAGACAAGAAAAAAGTGAAAAAAGAGAACCAAACAAGAGGCATCCTGTAAGATGAAATCAATTATTTTCCTGTGAATTAAATTTTTTTTAGAAAAAACAATCATGTTTTGAAAAGATGTGTGGCCATGTTTCTTTATCTAAAAAAACTAAAGTGATTATCCTTTGCTATCCAATTTGAGTCTTCCAAAAAATTTCTTTCAAATTACCCTAAACAAGGATCACACTCCCACTGAGGGTTGACATAATATTTGCATTTGTTTCATCTGACTAGCAGTTCACCAATACAAAAATATATAAAAAAAAAGAAATATCATTGGTCATATCAAGAAAGATATAAAAAAAAGGTGAACAAAAAGAAGTCAAACAAATTTTGAATGAAACATTATTCAAAGATCCTTGTTTGAAACAACCCTCACATCACTTGTTTGGGCCTTTACTATCATTCACTTCCATACCCCTAGCCTTGGCCACGATACAAGCCTAATAAAGTCTACACAGATCAAAGATTGGTTGTTATCTTTCGAAGGTTTTAATTTAGAAGAAAAATTTGATTTGTTAACAGGTTTGTTCTATAAAAAAGGTAAAAAGAAAAGATTGAAAAAGTGTGTTCAGAGATTTTCTTTTAAACACCGGGGCAGTTTATGTTGGGTTGACATGTTTTCAAATCTCCAAAATCAATACATGTAATCAAGCAATCTGGTTAAAATTGGGTTGTCCCCTTTCAATTCATTCTTCATGAAACTTCATCTTTGCTCTTACAGTATCCTCCGCTCTAAGCCTAAACCTTGACCAACCTTGACATAGTCCATCTTTATCAATCCCAAACCCAAACTGGGGCAGTCATTTTGTTTTTGATTCATATATTCTCATCATTCATTTTGAATTGGGGCATTTATTTATATTGAAGATTGTGATCACATTAGGGGCAACTTGTGAAGACCCTATCATTTTTCCACCTCCTCAACTGGGAAAAACCAAACACGCTTTTGCACCATAAGACCATCCTAGGCTCTCATACTAGGGGCAAATTTTTGAAGTCCCCATCATTTTCTTCATACCATCAGTAACTGGGGAAAGCCCAAACACATTTTGTGCCCCGAGACCAATTCAAATTGGGGCAACTCCCTAGTTAATCTTCATCACCTCATCCAAACCTTTTCAAGCCCTTGGCACAATTTCATGCATGTCATTCAAGTAATGTTTCAAAGAAATGATTAAAAAAGTGTTTGTTAGTAAATTGATTAGACCAAGGAAATGATTTAGAAAAGTAAAAAAAAATCAAAGTAGAATGACTCCATGAATTAGAAATAATAATGAAATGAGAATCAATTCGAATATTGTTTTCAAAAAAATGCAAAAGAAAAATTCATACATCATACCAAGTCATGCATACATGAGTAATTCATCTTTTTTAATAAAGTAAAATTCACCCATGCATCCATGCATCCACGCATCCACTAAGTTTAAAAAGAAAATCATAGCATGTCATACATCATCAATGATTCATAACGTCTGCATATGCATAACTCCTCCAACATTTCTTAGATTTATGAAAAAATGAAAAATAGAGCAAATTCCACTCATGCATTCACGCATCCATGCAAGCATATCATATAGTTTAAAAAATAAAATCATAACATTTCATGCATCATCAAATCATTCATCATACTCCACAAAATCATTGAAAATCATTTACAGAAAAAAGAAAAAGTCAGAAACGATATTTTTTATTTAAGTCTCAAAAACGTTAGGCATTCACTTGGTGTTTGTCGACAGTTCAAAAGAAAAATTAAAGTTCTCCTTTTATATATATCAAGACCCTTTGCGAGGCAATGGTCATTGATTTCCTTTTCTTTACATGAAGACTCTCTGCGAGGCAATGGTCATCGATCTCTTTACATCGAGGCCCTCTGTGAGGCAATGGTCATCGATCTCTTTACATCAAGACCCTCTCCAAAGCAATGGTCATTGATTTCTTGTGTCACATCAAGACCCTCTGCGAGGCAATGGTCATCGATCTCTTTACATCAAGACCCTCTGCGAGGCAATGGTCATTAATTTCTTATGTCACATTGAGGCCATCTGCGAGGCAATGGTCATTGTTTTTTTTTCGGATCGGGACCCTCTACATGGTAATGGTCATCGAATCCTTTAGATATAGACCCTCTCATCGGGATTGCTCTAATCTCTTTTTCAAAAAGTCAAAGTACAAAAAGAATATGGTTTGTCAAATCGTGACCATCTACATGGCAATGGTCACTGAATCTTTTGGATATAGACCCTCTCCTCGGGATTGGTCTAATCTTTTCTCAAAAAACAAAAAAAAAAAAAAAATTTTCAAATCGAGGCCCTCTACATGGTAATGGTCACCGAATCTTTTGAATAAACCCTCTCAACGGGATTGGTCTAATTTGGTTTTTTCAAAAAGTTAAAAAAAAACAAAAAGAATTAGTGTGCCAAACTGAGACCCTCTGGAATGGTCAAATTTGTGTTCTTTTGAAACCCAAACGAAATTAGTGTTTTTATCTTTACTTATCTTTTATTACGATAATATGAAAATTAAATTCAAATTTTCATATTATCTAGTAAAATCTAAGTAAAGAGGGGCAGCTGTCAATACCCAATTTCGTTCGGGTAAATAAATTTATTTTCAAAAAAAAATAAAAAAAATGTGAAACATTATTTTCTTCAAAGATTTTCAAACTTTAATTTTAGAAAAAAAAAGAGAGATGAAAAAAAAAGGAATAAAGAAGGAAGAGCCCAATTCGTTATTAATTATTGCACTTCTTCTCATGAACCCAACAACTCAACCTGCTTTCTACCCTTGTTCCTAGAAGAGAAATTAGTGATATGATTCTAATAATTAGAAGAAATATTTCTTCAAATGGTTCTAATCAATATTACTAATTGGGATTGATTTTGTGCTCTTATTTGTTAATCGTTAGAATCAATATTACTAATTTGGGATTGATTTTGTGCTCTGATTTACCATAATGTGTTGTTATCATAACCAATTCCTTCCTTATATTGTTCATTACAATTAAGGCTGAGATTGCATTGAGATTGCAATATGTGAATATAAATTACGTACTCTGTCATATGAAAAAGGGACCGAAAAAAAAATCTTTATATTTCTCTAATTCTTTCCCATCACCACTCCCACACACACCTTCTCTTTTATCTCTCTTTTAAAAAAAATATTGAAGGACGTAAAAAAAAAAGAGAAAAAAACATTCTCTACACTCTCTCTTTCTCTCATTACCACCCACATAGACACCTCTCATCTTTATCTCTATTGGAAAAAACAAACAAACAAAAAAATATTAGAAAAGGAAGAAAAAAAAAGAAAAAAGGTGAGGAGATATTGAAATTGTTTTAAGGTACGTCACTCTCAATTCTTTCATCTTTTGATTTAGTTTTTTTTCAATTTTCATTCTTTTTTTTAATCATAAAAATATATTTTCCCCTTTCTTTATTGTCTGACCGGCCGCTCGCGTCGCATGACATCTAATTTAGACTTTTGTTTTTTCTAAAAATATATACAGATGATCTAAAAATAAAATATAACTTTCTTTGTTTACTCTTTTATATCTATTTGGTTGCTCACGACGCAATGACATCCACAACTACTTTTGAATAACTTTAAAAAAATATGAAAAATTATAAAAGATAAAAAAAGATCAAAGATTAAAAAAAAGAATTTATTTCAAGTGTCTATCCAGCCGCTCGCGTCGCGTGACACCAATTTTAAAATAATACTAAAATTTAAATAAAAAGGTTTTCAAAATTATAAAACAAATTAAATCATTTTTCAAATATTTTTCCAAATAGCTTTTTCAAAAAGAATTACGTAACCTTGATTCTCCATTCACATGGAGATACGTAGGAGCGAGGATTAATCCTCGTCGGGCCCAAAAAATAAAAAAAAAATAGTTTTGTTTTTTGTACATTCTTTTATTACTAATTTTGGGAAAACTTAAATATTTTGAAAAACCACAAAACTTTTGCACATTTAATTAAAGGTACCGTCTTAGGACGGGCATTGTGGGGTGCTAATACCTTCCCCACGCGTAACCGACTCCCAAACCCAAATTCTGGTTTTTCGCAGACCTTGCTTTTTTTTTATGGTTTTCCATAGTTTCCTATAATAACTATGGTGGCGACTCCAAACTCTTTTTTTACAAATAATTATCTTGGTTCGTCGTCCCGTCGCGATTTCGGTTGCGACACCAGGCAAAGGCATTATGTTCACGCATTATACGACGAAAAACATCACATAATTAATATATCTTCAAAGCAAGAGCATGATAATTTAATTTCTATTAACCCACATAAACATCTCCCTAAAATTGTTTTTCCACCTTCATCATTCATTTTAAACACTTCAAAAGAATTTCCAAAAATC
>Ga0214544_1008077_pt1 | contig 17905 bp, 17 predicted proteins | sample CNSS3metaG_FD_160074 | JGI IMG/M metagenome (GOLD analysis project Ga0214544, IMG submission 160074) | Root nodule microbial communities from cowpea collected in UCLA plant growth center, Los Angeles, California, USA - CNSS3 | ecosystem: Host-associated > Plants > Roots > Nodule | place: USA... | reverse complement strand
ATATATATATCATATTGATATCCATATCCAATAAAATGGATTTTACATGGATTGAATTTTTAATAAAATAGATATTAAATGGATTAGATAATAGAAAAAATAGATTGGATTAAAAAATAGATTTTTTGCCCACCCTTGATTAAAATTTTGTGACACATCTCTTCGCATATTGAATGTCAGAACAGAAAACCAATAAAAAAAATATTGGCTGCCAACATTTAAACACTTTTCTAAAGTCATCCATGTAATGATAACATACATCTACAAAAGCTTCAAATTATTTTTGATGCATAAGGTTAGCTTTCCTATTTCCGGTAAAATAATGTCCTTTCTCTTCTTTCGATCAATAAGAAATTTGAAGAAGGATAAACAATAAAGAAGAACCTTAGCCATACTACAACCAGTAAACCAAAACACCATTATTTTATGAAAGAATCAAGTATTTCAGTGTAATAATGTGAGATGTGCGATGTGGGACATGAGAAGTCCTACGTGGAAGGTGGGACGTGGGTGTGATATGTGGGACATGCGATGTGGGACGTGAGACGTGTTACGTGGAAGGTGAGACATGGGTGTGATATGTGGGACATGCGACATGAGATGTGAGACGTGAGATGTAAGACGTGAGACGTGGGACGTGGGACATGAGACGTGGGACGTTGGACGTAAAATGTGGGACATGAGATGTGAGACATGAAACGTGAAACGTAAGACGTGAGACGTGGACATAGGACGTGAGACGTGGACATAGGACGTGCGACGTGGGACGTGGGACGTGACACGTGACACGTGCAACGTAGGAGTGGGACGTGGGACGTGAGACGTGAGATGTAAGACGTGAAACGTGGGACATGGGACGTGGGACGTGAGACGTGGGACGTGCGACGTGGGACGTGAGACGTGAGACGTGGGACGTGAAACGTGGAACATGAGAGACATGCGACGTGCAACGTGCGACATGTGACGTGAGACATGAGACGTGAGATGTGAGACATGAGACGTGCGATGTGAGACGTGGGACGTGCGACGTGCCACATGAGACGTGCGACATGAGACGTGAGACGTCTATAAACACTATACCTTGAAATTTATTATAGGTGGCAATGCGGGCCAGCCCGCCCTGCATATACGTTGACCCGCGGGCCTACGGGCTGGCCCGCACAGTTTGAACTTTGTTTTTACTTAAAACCATTCTAACTTAACATCATCCTTATCAGTCATTCTTGTTTCTAAATTAATCTAATTCAATTTCCTGATAAAATACACACATTACCAAACCAAATCAGCAACAACTAGCAATTGAGCAGGGGCAATGGCAACACACAGCAACAACAACATCGAAATGAACACACATTTCAAGCAGTAACAATATAAAGCATCACACACACACAAGCTATTGCAGATTCATAAAAAGCAACAAGAATGAAATCGAAAGGAAGACTCAAAACCTGTGTGATTGCTGGTGCGGTGACCTTGTGAATCGTCAGAGTGGTCGAGGAGAGTCGCTACAACGCCGCGGTGGCCGGGAATCAAGAAGGGGGTGGAGGTGGTCGTGAATCGTGAATCGGGTGCTCCTGGGCTACGCTGCGGTGGCCGTGAATCAGGTGAAAGGGATGAAGGGAGAAGCTCCTTCGCTGCGCTACGGTGGGCGTGGTGCAGAGTGGTCGTCGTCGGTGGAAGGAGACCTGCACTCCTGTGGTTCGCGGTGCGCTTCGGTGGTTCGCGGTGCATAGTGATCATCGACGGTAGAAGGAGATCGTTCGACGGCAACGGCGTTGGCCGTGATTGGGTTGCATTTTTAGGGCAGACGAAAATGAGGAAAGGGGCATAGTGCGTTTTTACGGGTTCCCTGGTTTGGTTTCTCAGTCTCACAACAGTACACAAAAGAGCATGTGCGCAATAACTCAATTTTTATGCGGGCCGCGGGCCTATGCGGGCTGGGCCAGATCAGGCTTGCGGGTTCAATTTTCAGGCCCGCCGCGCCGGGCCCGCATTGCCACCCCTAAAATTTATATTCATAAACTTTAAAGCTTACAATTTAAATGTAAATTTTAGAAGTTTAATAAAATAATTGTTAATGTATCCATAAATTTGTACTAACAAATTTAAATTATACTCTTGTAAAAAAAATGTATTAATAAAAAAAGATTAAATATATATAAAATTAAAAGAATAAAAATATGAGGGTAAAACTAATAATTAATGTTTATTTAACACATAAAAATAAAAATTATGAGGATAACAACAATAATTTATATTTATTGAACTCTTAAATGAGCGGAAGGAAGAAGAGGATGATTTGAAAAGTTAAACTAAGGATGGACAAAAAAATCTAATTTTCATGATCCAATCCATTTAATATTCATTTTATTAAAAATCCAATCCATTTTATTGGATTTGGATATCAATCTGATCAACATTTTATATATTTTATGGATTATATACCCATACTCTAAATCTAGATTTTCAAAATGGATAATCCAAAATATCCAATCCAAATATTCAGTTTATATTTTTGGTTAGGTTACGCTAAAGGTTGAGACGAACTAGCTCAAATTTAGTCGTATTTGATTGAGTTGGCGTGACCCTAGACAAAATTTGGCTAAATTAGGCCAAATTCTGTCAAGTTGGTCCCGATCGAAATTTGGCCCAGTTGGTCCTGGACAAAATTTGGAAGTATTCGGTTGAGTTCACCCTGACCCAAATTTGACTGCATTGGGCTGAGTCGACCTAGACAAAATTTGACCGTATTTGGCCGAGACAATCGCGACCAAAATTTGACTGATCAGGCCGTGGCTCAAATGTGGCCATATTTAGCCAAGTCGACTCTGGCCAAAATTTGGTCGTATTAGGCAAAATCGCCCTAGCCGAAATTCAGTCGAATCCAGTCAAGTCGATCTCGACTGAAATTTTGTCAAGTCGACCTTGGCCCAAATTTGGTCACGTCGTCCCCGACCAAAATTCCTTCGAAAGTCATCCAAGTTCATCCCGTGCTGAAATTTGGCCTCATTGGCCCCGACAAAAATCTGTCAAATTCTATGTTGTCAGCCCTATGGACACAAGTTTGAAAAAATTTAATTTGAATTTATTTTATCAAAAATGGATTTTGGATTTTGAACTTGATCCAAATATTTAGATATGGATTTAAACTTGATCTAAATATTTGGATATGGATTTTTAAAAAATCCAATCTACTTTTTTTGAAAAAATGAATTTGGATCGAAAATCTAATCAAATTATTTGGATCCAAAATAGATGTGGATTGGATCATTAAAAATCCAATCCATGATCACCTCTATTGAGATTACATAGTCTAAAATATATATTTAGATTTTTAAATTACATTATCTACAATGCATATTTTAATTCTAAATTATGTAATTCAAAATATATTTTCATAATCTAAAAATATATTTTGGATAAACTATATTATGAACGGCATATCTACATTTCTGCGTTTTAAATTACATAGTTTATAATAAATATCTGAATTGCAAATTTTAAATATTTTCAAATGATAATTATTTTTTCTTACACCTAGGTTTAAGAAAAAAAAAAGTATGGAAGTGGTAAAATAAATACCATTATAAGCCTAAATATTATGCACCCATTTTTCTTCTTGTCCCGATAAAACTTTCATTTTCAAATTATTCCTTGTTAAATATATAATAAAATTTCTTGTGTCATTTATGTTTTATTTTTTTATTGAGTGTTTTATGAAGTATTTCTAAATTTGAAAATATCTTTTAAAATATCTAATTTGGAATATAATGTTTTCTTAATTGATCGTTTTAAAACACATTTTTGAATATGAAAATACCTTTCAAAATCTATATTCATGAGTATTAAAAAAAAGAAAAAAAAAACTCTTTGTTGGAAGTCTCACATCGACTAGAGATAAGGCCAATTCACAATATATAAGTGAGGTACAAACCTCACCTTACGAGCCGGTTTTGTGGGGTTGAGTTAGGCTTAAAATCCACTTTTAGTCCCACACACGAGATGAATATACCTCGGCGTGAGGGGTGTGTTGGAAGTCCCACATTAACTAGAGATAAGGCCAATTCACAATATATAAGAGGTACAAACCTCACCTTACGAGCCGATTTTGTGGGGTGTGTTGGAAGTCCCACATCGACTAGAGATAAGACCAATTCACAATATATATAAGTGATGGGAAGGCTTAGTAAACAAATCAAGAACATGGTTTTCAGTTTTAATAAACTAGAACAACGACTCTATCTTTTTATACCTCACTTAAATAGAACAACTTAGTGTTAAAATGCTTGGTTTTCCCATGAAAGACAGGATCATTGGAAATGTCTATTGCAGTTTGATTATCAACAAAAACTTTTGCACTTTCCTTCTCTTCCATGTTAAGATCAAATAAAATTTTCTTTAACCACAAGACTTGGTTAACAACAATTGTGTTATGAATAAGCTCAACTTCTTTATTGCGCAACATTTTCTTGTTTATTTGAACTCCAAGATGAAACACCATATCCAAAGCTAAAACAATACCTTAAGGTACTCCTTATATCATCAATTGAACCACTATAATCTCTATATGAGAAACTTGTTAACTTACATTCTTCAGTTCTTTTGAACTTGATACCAAAATTGTCTAATCACCATTTTTTCGGCCTTTATATGCATTTCACTTGGACAATGCATAAACCTAGATAAAATACTTACAACATTTAAGATGTCAGGTCGAGTTATTGCAAGGTACATCAAACATTCAATTATGCTTCTAAAAATGCTTGGTCTATCTTCTCAGTCCCATCTTTCTTGCATAGTTTTTCCTTTTGATTCATTGGAGTGCTCATTTCTTTGCATTCTTCAAGTTTGAACTTCTTCATAATCTTCTTGGCATACTTTTCTTGAGAAATGAAGATTTCATGTTCTCCTTGTTTGATCTCAATGCCAAGGAAGAAAGTCATTAACCCATCATTTCTTTCTTAAAGACTTTCGTCATTTCTTTCTTAAACTTTCTATCAGCCTTGTGTTGTTTTTTTCAATGAAGATGTTCTTCAAGGACCTAAAACATTTGTGTGAATTAATTGCAACTTCCTTGATGCTCTCTAGGCCATCTTTAAGAAATATTTTTTGTTTTGCTCTCCAAATTGACAAGCGTTGCAATTTGAAATTTGATCATCAAGCTTAGGAACATCAAGTGACAACCCTTGTTTGCTCCATTGCACCAACACCTGGTGATGGTAATGCCCAAACCTTTTTATGCCAAAATTATATGACATTTTTCTTTAATGAGAAAACAACTTGCTCCTCCTCCAAGGGATTTAGATAGAAGCTTTTTCCTTTCATTTTTACCTCAAACATATTTTGTCCAACTGCATCTTTAATCAAGAATTATGTTTTCAAAAACAACTTTAAATCCTTTTTCAATAAGTTGACCAACATTTAATAAGTCTTGGTCAAGTTGAGGAATGAAAAGAACATCGAAAATAAATGTTGTCTCTTCACAACTTGTTATTAAAATTGTCCCTTTCCTTTGATTGTGATACAATCACCATTACCTATTTTGACTTTAGTGACATTAGTTGGCCTCAAATCTTTGAAGAATGACTTGTCAAAGTTATATGGTTGGTACAACCACTATCAATTAGCCAACTTTCATTGGACTCACTGCTTAAGAAACGTGTAGCCACAAATAGTTGGTTCCCCTCCTCTTTATCAATAATTTGAGCTTCTTCATCATGGTAATTTTTTCTTTTACAAATTACAACTTCATGTCGCATATGGTTGCACTTATTGCGTTTTGCCTCTAGTATTCTCCAACATTTGAAAGGTGGATGACCTTTTTTACCACAATATTGACAAGGTGGATAAGTTAACTTTCCCCCTTTGCCTTTAAATTGATTGTTTGTTGGACTTACATTGTTTGATGCTTGATTCTTCTCAACTTCATTTGACTAGAAAAGAACCTTTGACAACACGATCTTGTCTCAACAATTTTTGTTGGTCCTAGGCCTATAAGGCATGTAACACATATGCCAGAGTGATCTTAGAAAGATCCTTTGAATTCGAGGAAGCTATAGTTGTCTCATACCTTTCTAGTATAGTTACCAAGATTTTTTCAACAATTCTGAAATATGCAAAATCAACTCCTAACAATTTTATCTTGTTAGCAATACTTAGCAATTTGTATGAATATTCCTTGATTTTGTTAGACTCGTTCATCCTCTGAAGCTTAAACTCTCTCATTAAATTAAGCACTTGCATATTTCAAATTCTTTCATCTCCAACATATTGCATCTTGAAATAATCTCAAATTGCTTTTGCCGATTTGAGAGTCATGACCCTAGTAAAAACAATGGTAGAAACCCCATAAAAAAGGCATGACCTTGCCTTTGCTTTCTGTTTTTTTTTCCTTATGATGCTTGATATAGGTCATGGAAGGATTTTTCGACAACATAAGGACTTCATAATCCTCTTCTACAACTTTCCAAAGATCCAAGGTCTCCAAGTAAACCAACATTTTGACAACTTAAAGATCATAATTTTCTCTCATCCATGCTGGTGGTTTTCTGGCCCTCCCTTCAGCTATAATTTCTACAGTTCTTGGTGAAAGATTAGACACATTTGAACTTGATTTTAGAACTATTGTATTTGTTGTTGTTGCATCATTCCGAGATGTCTAAATTACTTCCTCAATTGTTGGATCGATTTCTTCCAAGGGATCAAGCATTATGTTGGTTTAGGCTTCTCCCCATTCCCAAGCTACATCCTCTTGAAACTTAACATCTCTACTTATATAAATATTCTTATTGACAAGATTATAAAGTTTGTAGGCCTTAAATCCTTCATTCACACCCAACAACACACATTTATTACTCTTATCATCAAGCTTTCTTCTTTTCTGGTCAAATGCATGAACAAATCCAATGCAACCAAAGGTTTTGAACTAAGAAATATATGGCTTCATTCCACGCCATGCCTCCTTAGGTGTGATGTTTTTTACTACAAGGGTCGATCAGTCAAAATAATAAATGTTGTAATTGATGCGAGACAAAAGTCCTAACAACCATATCTTTAACATGTATTTATAGTTTCTCACATAGGTTCGTCATTAGGGTCGACTTGATCATGACCAAATTGCATTTTAATCATGATTACTAATCTTTTCGTGCTAATTAAATGACTGATTAATTCATTATGACATTGTTAGACACGATTGACCGAACGATGTGACCCATAATTTGTGTAAAGGACCAAGATGGAATATCGAGGATAGTTTAACTGTTAGCACCGGGGGAAACCGAGCGGTTGATGATCATATGAATGAAGATTTTCTTTGAAGTAATCTCACACGATCCATGGATGCGCATTCGATCACATCTCTGAAGACTTTTTTCTAAGTAATCTCACATCACCAATGTATTCACATTCGATTATATGACCGGTCGATAGAACCAACCGACCAACCTAACTTTAATAAATATATGGAATATTTAATTTTTTATATTTAGTGAAGTTTTGGTTATTTGTAATCTAAATACATGAAGATAATTTCTATTTACAAGCCAATCCTTGTCTATACATGGCTATAATTGCCTGATGATGATTCCATTCTTCATCAGTCATTTCATCATTTTCATCTTCTTCGTATTGTATTATATTCATCATGGAGATGTGTTCGTTATCAGGGATGGCTGAAGTGCTATGTCTATTTTCGGCTGACCTATCTTGTTCTAAGTCGAGACGTGGTACATTTGTGTAATCTACAAAACTTAGGCTAAGTCCTCTCGATCTGTTATGTAGAATAGCAGATGAAGGGGCTGTAATTGGGTTATTTTCTTCTCTGGGTAAATGTGTTTGCCATAAATGTCCTTCATTTCTTCTTGTGAAGGCTTGGGCTGGTAAGAATTGTGTGCCATAAGAGCTGATGGCTTCTTCTAATGGTCTAGTGTTTATTCTATACATAGAAGAAATATGGTTGCTTATTCTTCCTATGAAGGTTATGTCTAAATGTAGATTTTCACCAATCCAATTGGTTCCAAAACCTACTGTTTGTACTTCTAAATTTATATGATTTATAAAATCTTGTAGTGTTAACGTGAAATTTGGAGCAAGATAAATAAGAGAAAAGGGTTGATTTAGATCTACTTCTAAAATCCCTATTATACTTTGTGAATCATTATTCTGAAATCTTGAATCGTGTAGAACTATCAAAGCTCTAGCTCCAATCATATGTCTGGCTAAGGATCTGACTCCAATAGTAATTAATCCCATGTGGACATATCTTCCTTGTTGACTTTGTAATTGTCTTCCTGTTTGTGGAGATATCAGAGGGATTATCTCGTAGGTGTTGTCAGGGAGATGAAAATCTTCTATTCTCCTATATCGGTAAAGGCTTGTTCGTTCAGAACTTAGCCATCCTATGTTGTATAATTGTCTAGGATTTAGAGAATCTATTCTTGAGTTAGATCCTATATCTATATTTTGTTGTATATCTACTAAATCTTCTAATCTTCTGATGTTAGTAGTTAATATAATACTTTGTATGTAATATAATAACTTATGTTATTTTCGACGATTTCTTGATAACATTTTTTTTTAAATACTTTATATGTCATTTCTTTTTCAGACTTACTAATTTATAATCTATAAACTATTAATGTTTGACCAACAGGCAATAATATATTGTAATAAAAACGTCAGTGACAATAAGGTGTAGTTAGACAAAAAATAATGAATAATTTTTTTATCACTATTTTAGGTTTTTCTATCAAAATAGTGTATTTTTTTTTCTCAAAATTAACTATTTATCTAGATTTTAAAAATATTACCCAAATAGTTTAAATTATGTTCAAAGAACATGATTTTAAATCATAAAATAAACTCGTATTCAAAAAAAGTATATTTTTATTTTAACTATTACATCTACCATTTTATATGTATATTTTTATTTTAACTATTACATCTACCATTTATATGCATATTTTTATTTTAACTTATACAAATAGTGTTTCTACCATATGGTTTCTTTATTTTATTCTTAATTATTTATATATGTTTTGAAGTTTTTAGTTATTATATTTTAAAAATTTTATATAAACATATTTTTTAATTTTATACTGTTTGTTGATAATATAGCAAATCGTTTTTAAAAATTTTCTTACCTTTTCTTAAACTTTTATGCAATTATATATTTTTTATTTAATTTTATTAATAAATTAAAACTAAAAATACATATATTTATTTGTTAAAAAAATAAAATTTGTAAATATTTCAAAATTAAATTATCTAAAAATTTCAAAATAAATAATATTTTTACTATAAAATTAAGAAAAATATAAAAATTTTGTATGAAAGTATAAGTCTATTTTTTGAATATAATATTTGAAATTTTTTTCTTTGAACATAATTTAATCTATTTCGATAATATTTTTGAAATCTGCCTTATAGATAATTTTGAAAAAAAAATTACAGTCTTTTTTGTTAAAAAACCCACTATTTTAATATAAAATGTAATTACGCAATAAAAAGGCGACCAAGTACATAAGATATGTTTTTACTAGTATTAATAAAAACACAAATTTTCAAACTGATCAAATTTAAATGATAAACACTTTTAATGTTCAATTACCAATTTCAAATAAAACAAACCCTGACTTAAGTAAAGAAAATGCCCCCAATGTCTCAAATTGCCCAATCACTCAAAATGCACCCAATGACTCAAAAGGGTGTAGATGACTCTTTTCTAACACACTTTATTTTTAAAATGTTTTCTAACACTTTCTTTATAAATTGAAAATGCATACATTACTGGAAATAAACAAAAATCTAAATTAATCACGGGTTCGCGACTCGAACAAAGGCATCTTCCTCACAATTAAATTAATACTCAAGTAACATCTTTCTTTCTCAGGGTGAGGATTGAGGAACATTTTATTTTTTAAATTCTGCTAAAAGCGGTTCAAATTTACGAATCTGTCCCTAATTAATTATCATTTTTAATTGTCTGGAATTTGTAATTTTAATCCATTTTCATATTTTTCCTTCTCAAAGATTTGAGATAGAAACGTTAAAATTGTAAAATCGTTGCAAAAGTGGAAGAAAGAAAAGGTGCGGTGGTGTCGAGTTGTTTTGTTTCCTCTGAAAATTCTCAGAACTCGCGCACACACACACACAACGCAAACACTCGCTTCGTATCAGATCCGAATCTCTCTTCGTTTCGCCGATTCGGATCTCCGATTGATCTCCTTCTCCGATTCCTCCTCGTCGCAATTGGATCCGATTTGAGCTTCTCGCCGTACACAATCACCGTCAATCATGAACCCGTTTTCTTCAGGAACGCGTTTGAGGTAAGCAATTAAATCCTTCTCTTCTTCGCTTGGTCGCATGGATTGGATCAACGCCTAGTGCACGCACGCACACGCTAACACGCAAGACCACATTCTCACATCATGTACAATATGTTTGAATGTTTGTTCTTCTTTGTGCTGGTTTTGTAGTTGAGTAGGGCTTTGCGTTTGGAAGAATCTTAAATTATGTCGGCATTTTTATTTTATTGGAATTTACTGCTCTTTTAGTTGCATGGTCGCGATTTTGTGTTTTTCTTTCAGCTGAAATTAGTGATATACATGTTAACAATTCATTTGGTGGCTGGTTTTGTTGTGCTTAGCTTGTCGAGGTTTTCTCTCAGTTTCTGAATCGGATGTTCATATTGAACTCTAGGTTCTAGCTCCGAACTTGAATAAACATTGTACATCAGAGTTTCATTCGTCTAATTATAGAAGCGTTGGAACAATTCTTGAACGATATGTATTCTGTATATTTAGGGATATGTAGTTGCAACATTGTAAGCGACTGAGTTATAGATCTTTATTAGTTTATTTGTCTCCCTCATCCACAGAATGTCAGTGATGCTGTCCCTATCAAGTACTGTGACCTACCAGTTTGATAATGGATTTGAATCTGATGTGAATAGTCATGAGGTTGTTCATGCTGATTTTATTTTATATATTACATTATTCCCCCTTGTGAAGCAATGATTTTGTAAATTAGCATCCTATGGTTTTAGTTACAATATGTGGCCGGGCTCGAGTCTTCCCATGAATTTAAATCATGATTTTTACACACTCGGCTGGTTTGGAAGGGGGCAATAAGCTGTGCCGTAAGCACTATTGTATTGATTTGTTAATAGTTAGAGCATCTCTTGTTCTCTGCTTCCATACTAACTTTGACGCATTGATAAAAAACATTGTGTAGAAGAATTGGAACTACAACTATACTATGCTGTCACTTACATAAGCAAGGTCTTGTTTTCTTTGTGATCTTGCAATTATGCATGTGTTTTCTTTTGTGTATTTGTGATTGACATTTTTTATTTCAGAATTCCTCTGATTTAAACGATCAAATACACTTAAGTTTTCCAGGTTTCTTGCTAGTTGGAAAGGGGAGACGTGTTTAATTTCTAGTTTCTGTTTGACTTTAATTTTGATCAATATCTTTTACACATCGGGTTCATATTTCTCAATATCCCAACTTGTAGGGACATGATCCGGGCAATCCGTGCTTGCAAGACTGCAGCAGAAGAACGGGCTGTTGTAAGAAAAGAGTGTGCTGCCATTCGTGCAGCAATAAATGAAAATGATACTGATTATCGGCATCGGAATCTGGCTAAGTTAATGTTCATCCACATGCTTGGTTACCCCACACATTTTGGTCAAATGGAATGCCTCAAGCTGATAGCATCTCCTGGATTTCCGGAGAAGAGAATAGGTTATCTTGGCCTCATGTTGCTTCTGGATGAAAGACAAGAAGTTCTCATGTTGGTCACCAATTCTTTGAAACAGTATCCAGTTGTTAGTCAAAGTTGTGATTTATTTTTATTTTTATATATATTTCCTGATTTTTATGTTGCACTTTACAAATGTGTTATTTTGTTCTTCTACCTACTGTAACAAAATGAGGGAAGGGAAGAATATTAATGATTGGTCATGGAGGAACCTTAACTGAATCACAGAGATCTTAATCATACAAATCAGTATATAGTCGGACTTGCCCTTTGTGCTTTAGGAAACATTTGTTCAGCGGAAATGGCACGTGATCTTGCACCGGAGGTTGAGAGATTGTTGCAATTTCGAGATCCAAATATTAGGAAGAAGGTAATTTTCAGTGTACATCAATGAATGGTTTTATGGTTTCATAGTGACAGTATCTTCTACCTAGTGACAGTTACATACTACCCTTTCCATATGATGATTAGTACTGTAACTCTCTTGATTATTCTGCAAGAGGTTGCTTATTTGTTAGAGTTCTTTATTTCTTTCTTTTTATAGGGTTTGAGTTATATATTGTAAAGAGTTCTCTTACATGCATCTATAAATTATTTTCAATCATCAGATGATTATTGTTCTATAAATTTTTTAATTGTATTTGGCTCAAGGAAGTAATTCTGATGCACAAATACAATGATGCTTTGTGTTTGATGCCCATTCGAAGAATCTGTAATTTCATCATGTAGTATTAATAAAAATAAATAATAATCCTTATCTTAGGGTTAGGCTGGTCTGTTCCAGCGTGCTACACCTATTTGACATCACAGTAAATTTTGCTATGTATAATCTTGCCTGACCACATAACAAAAAATGTGGAGTTACGAGAATGGATGTGAAGCATTGAGTGGTTGTAAAATATCAATTTTGTCATTGATTACCAGTAAAAAGCTGTTTGCGACTAGTACTTTTTTCTTTCATTTTCATTATTTTGAGTAAAAGTTCTATCAAATTTCCTCCTAGGTACTTAGCATGCAACAATTGGTTTCATAGTCTTGTCTATCACATGTACTAGCAATCTCCCTATCCCCATTTTCTAAATATTTATAACCTTGCAATGTAATTTAATGTTGGAGTTATTAGTAAAACCTTTCCCATTTAACTGCTTGAATGATGTCTAATGATTAATTATTCAAAAAAAAATTCATTCACAAGTTAACTGTGCTCACTGTTATATAGGCAGCATTATGCTCTATAAGGATCTTAAAGAAAGTTCCAGACTTGGCAGAAAATTTTATCAATCCTGCTACTGCCTTACTTAGGGAGAAGCATCATGGGGTTTTGATCACTGGGGTTCAGCTTTGTACAGATCTGTGTAAAATTAGCACTGAAGCTCTTGAAAATATTAGGAAGGTAGTTTTTCATCTCTTTTAAACTATTTTGTCCGTCACATAGTGTAATTACCTATAACTCACTTTGCATATTGAAGATTTAAGGTAAACTTATCTGCTATAACCTTAGCATGACAAATATTTTGTGCTGCAAGTCAAATAATCTCTCTATATATTCTTCTAGGTATTTGGGAGTTAATAGCATCCACGAATTCTTGGCTATGTTATAACCTAAAGGAAATTTAATGAAGTTATAATCTAGAACATGGGATTTGTTGGGTAGTTAATTTGAAATTTCCTTGCAATATTGGAAAGCCTTTTTTTGTGAACTAGTATTATGGTGTTTGTAAACTCAACTGTTTAAAAAAATAACATACTGTTTCTAAGGTCACAGCACCATGTGTTAGTTTCTGCAAGCTATTCTGTTGGGTATAAATAATAGTATATACTTTTTTGAACTGGAAAGGCATATTAGCAAGTTTCATAGGTGTAACTTTATGGTCAAAGTTAACCTCTGATTGCATTTTAATATGAAGAACTCCTGCAAATTGAACCATGATTTGGAAAGCTTTTATTGTAACAAATCATTTTTGTGAACAAATTATTACAGAAGTGCACAGATGGTTTGGTCAGAACTCTTAAGGATCTAGCAAATAGTCCATATTCACCAGAGTATGATATTGCTGGTATCACAGACCCATTTCTCCACATCAGATTGCTTAAACTTTTGCGAGTGCTGGGTGAAGGTGATGCTGATGCTAGTGACAGCATGAATGACATACTTGCCCAGGTCAGCTGTGTGTTTATGGTGAATTTTATGATATTATATTATTATATAGCTCATTAGTCATGCTGTGATGCTTGGTTATCTGACACGCCTATATCATTTCTCACTTTATAAGTCTATTTTGTAGGGCTAAGTTATTATGCATAAATCCACTTTTTAGTATGGTATTGGAGCTTATCTTAGATTCATTAAAAGGGTCACTCACCATGTTATCCATGTACCATGCCCAATAATGTTGGACATGAGGGAATGTATCAAGAAAAATGCAAGTGCATATCAACTAGAGATAATACTAAAATATGGCGTATAAGTAGGGGTAGTCCTTATTTCATAAGCTGGTTTATAGGGTTGAGTTATGTCTAAATCACTAGTACATAATCCTATGACCACATTTAGGGGCAAGGAGTTAATGGTACTAAACTTCTGCTCCAGCTAATGCATTAAAGGGCGTTATCAAACATTTATTGTGGTTTTGGATGTTGGTGTGTTTGGGTGGCACTGGTCAGAGGAAGATGGTTTTTTATAGGTTTATGGTAATCTATGGTTGGTTAGTTTGGTTTTGCATTAATGTAAGGTTACTATATTAAATGTGCTTAAAGTTGAAGATTTGTATTAAAATCTTTTTTATTTCTTTCTTGTGTGCATGTGAATGTATGAAGAGGTGTCTTCCATTGTAAATAGCTGTTGAAATGGAAGCCATTGAGCAGCTGGGTTTTCTTCTTTCTTCAAATTTCGCTGTAGATTTCTATCTAGTTCTTTGAAGAATTATAAATTAGGCCAAAGAGAAAAGAGGGAGGTTTATAATTGTATTCTATATAAAAATTTTGCCCAGGAACTAGTATTTATGCTACACTATGTGATTTAGTTACTGTTAGAATTTCTTCAGTTAACTGGCTAAGCTAAGTTTTTTAATCAATTGTGTTAACCACTTTTATAGTAATCAAGAGTTAGTTAGGTCATTTGTTTCACTATTCTTAGGTTTTCTTTGCTGTTTCCCAAATCAATGTTTTTTGGGTAGATGAGTTTTAATCTACTATTTCTTGTTGTTGGTGGCCATCTCTTCTGAAATTTTAGGTTGACAATTTTACACGTGCTGCCTGTTTTAGGTGGCTACGAAGACTGAGTCAAATAAAGTTGCAGGGAATGCCATTTTATATGAATGTGTTCAAACAATAATGAGCATTGAAGATAATGGTGGCTTACGTGTACTAGCCATTAATATCCTGGGAAGATTCTTGTCAAACCGTGACAACAATATCAGGTTTATTTCTCGTCATTGCTTCTCTTTCTTAACTAACTAGAAATTTTAACCAAAACCTACTAACAGTAGTAGATTGAGTGTTCAAATTGCAAGCTTCACTAGAATAGCTAAAAGAAACACAATTTAGCACTGTAAGAGGTATACATAAAATGTGATTGAAGGATGGTGCATTTTGGGTTGATCTATAGTAAACTGGATTCAGTAACATTTGAGCAATCAAATTATTGCCTTACCAATTTAACACATTTAAAAAATAAGGAATCACCAGTTTGTTTAAGATAAACAGTGATTTTGGTATGAAATAGTTTAGTGATTGTTTTCTAGAGATTTTTAAAGAAGTAGTAGTTAACAGGTTTGTTCACAATCAGAAAATCACCATATTTTAAGTAATTAATTTTACATGAAGCTATTCTAAAATGTAATTTCATTTGTGATGGACAAAATCCGATTGTACCATGTGTAAAAGGATCCTAACCATTTGTGATTATTTCCAGTTTCTGATTATTTTTAAAAGCCGATCAAACTTGTAACAAAGAAAGGGATTTTTTTTTTTTTAAAACGGAAGTAATTCTTTGATAAAAAAAGTTTCTAAAAAAGAATAAGACCGGGGACCCCAATTATATTGACAACATTTGCTTCATTATAACTCTTAGAAAGGAGATTAAGCCTAATTCAACCTTACAAAACTAACTTGGTCAAAATCTTGTTTGTAATTTCTATGTTGCTTACAAAAATATATGCTATGCTGTGGCTTAATTTGTTCTTAGGCTGAATTGGTTCTTTGGCTGTTGACGGAAAAAGGCCCATAGAACTTCTATATTACTATAAAATAAATCGTGTGCCCATTCAATTTTTTTAATACTTTATTAAGGTTATAATTAATATTGCATCTAGTGTTCTTTAAGCTCTATATTCATTCCATCCTTCTGTTTTTTGTTTTTCTTTTAAATTTAATTATTGAAGTGAATCTTACTCTTCTACCTTCTTCCTTTAGATATGTGGCATTAAACATGCTAATGAAGGCTGTAACAGCCGATGGTCAGGCAGTACAAAGGCACCGTGCAACAATTTTAGAGTGTGTGAAGGTATTAAATTTGTCTTCTTACTTAGTAACAAAAAAATAGCTTTGTTTTAGAATCGTATGAGTTTATCATTTGACTCTTCCATTCAGGATTCAGATGCTTCAATTCGGAAAAGAGCCCTTGAACTTGTTTATGTCTTGGTCAATGATACTAATGTGAAGCCCTTGGCAAAAGAACTTATAGATTATCTTGAAGTCAGTGATCAGGATTTCAGAGCTGACCTTACTGCGAAAATTTGCTCCATTGTAGCGAAGTGAGTCATAAGATGCTGAATGACATTCATTTTTCAGTATACTTCATTTTTTAATTTTTTTTTTTAACTTGGGCAAGGAGAGAAGAGAAGGATGCCAACTGTGTGAACTTTATTTCTTCTTTTTCCAGTATCCAATAATTTCTGGATCGCTTATGATATTCCTTCATTAAAGGACATTTGATTTGTCAAAGGAACATGCTTTATGGCATTAGTTCTTTTAGAAGATATAACTGTTTCTCACGTTGGTAGTTGTGAACATGTTTCCTATGTTGGCCTTGCAGTCTTTACATTTTGGAATTTTCTGTTCTTTCTTCTCACTCTCTTTTTTGGTAAAATAAAGATGAAGCCATTTGACCCATTTTGCATTGGTCCTTTATCTTTGTTACCCCTTGTCAATCTAGAACTAATTAGAGATTTTCTTTAAATTTCACACTCACACACACACACACACACCACACACTCTCGTGCGTACATATAGATAATTTAGTTGACTAGCATTTATTTATTAATGTTTCAGGTTTTCCCCAGAGAAGATCTGGTACATTGATCAGATGCTCAAGGTTCTGTCCGAGGTAATAAATATAAGAGACAAAATTTTGCAGTGAATTAAAATTTTAAAGGCAAAAATTCCAAAGCATGCTAGCTTTTTAGGCTATCCATGGGCAGTGATGTGGGCTTACATGTAGATTTAATTCCTCTAAAGTGAAAGTGATTCACTGGAGGGAAAAGTGAGACATGTCAACCATAAATGCTAAAATTAAGGGAGTTGATTTTAATAAATCCATGATTATACATGTGCATGTAATATCAACCATTCTCATCTATGCTCAAAATTCCTTGCCTTTTCTTCTGAAGTGAACTCTGCTCCTAGAGGAGCTAAATCCTTGTATGTGAAATATGATAGTTCATTTGCTTCCAATTGGCATGAAACATTGTATGAAATCATTCGCATGCTTAAAATCTGCTCTAAGAATAATGTTAACATTTCCCAACTTATTGTCGTCGTTTTATGATTTGATGGTGGTTCAGGTATTGATGTTAAAAGTCTGCCATGTATATACGATTTCATGGCATCAATTTGTTTGAGTCAGAATTGTGTTGTATGCCATGTGTTGGTCAGAAAATGTCTACCAAATAAATTTGATGGTGTATTGAGAATGTTGTCTGGAAGGTGTGCCTTGACACAATAAGGTTGTCGCTACCTTATAATCTGGTGGCCACAAAGTTCTAGCTGTGGAAACAATCCATGTGATCACAGGGGTGTGGCTACATTTTAACTTCTTAGGACCACTGAATCGTGGGAGCTTTATGTGTTGAGCTGTCCTTTTATTGTGGTTGTTGTTTGGTGCTAGCTGTCTCCACATTGAGCTATGCTTTTTTTTTTTTT
>Ga0214544_1008075_pt1 | contig 17908 bp, 10 predicted proteins | sample CNSS3metaG_FD_160074 | JGI IMG/M metagenome (GOLD analysis project Ga0214544, IMG submission 160074) | Root nodule microbial communities from cowpea collected in UCLA plant growth center, Los Angeles, California, USA - CNSS3 | ecosystem: Host-associated > Plants > Roots > Nodule | place: USA... | reverse complement strand
ATTATTTAAAAATATCAAATAAAATATCTAAAGATATATTTTTCCCAAATTATCTTCTATCATAAAGATAAAGAAAACCGCAAGGTCCAATTTTTTTTGTTCCTCTCTTCTTGGTTTAGCCAAACTTCAATTTTTCAAGCTTTCTTGCCGTCTTCATGCAATGCTTGGCTGGAATTTTTGTGCTTTTGATAATTTCTTACTCTTTGGATTTATCTTTAAGGTGTCATGAAGCTTTAATCAATTTATTTCCACACCTCCATGAGCTCAACTTAGCTGCAGCTGCACTAACACACCTCAAAATATCCAAAGAACATTTATGCAACTAGAAAGCTATTTTTAACATGTTTTTGTATCTCATGTTCAATAAACCCAAATATAGGAAATCCCAATTAAATCAATCTTTAAGCACACAAATTCAATCAAATATCGAAAATTAAACATTAAATGAGGGCAAAAATACGCACTCATCAGACCTCCTGCTCCTCTCACCACACACTTCATTCCTCTCTACTTGAGAATTTGAATGGTTATTAGAACGTCATGATAACTGCCAAGACAATCCCTACCTCAATCCACACATTACGACAATCATTGTTAATTCTCCTTGGGGTAGCATCAATCAATCTGAACTCAGTCTCATATAAACAATCTCATATCATATACTCATCATTCATAATATTTATAAAGCTTTTATGATAACTAAAATATTGATGGAGGCGTGGTTCGGAACCATCAAGGGATTAGAAAACAAATGATGGAATCATGCCCAGGATCTTCAAAGAGATCTCAAATTAGCTTCAGATCATAAAATAAGAACTCTTTTATAACTTTTGTAATGTTTTTGTTTGGGATTTATCGAACCTTTAGTTATCTTGGGCGTTTTTGTGTTTCAGCCCATAGTATATAAGCCCTTGTGAGACACTTTTGTAGGTAGATTTGAGTTTTATGAAATAGTGAGTTTTCTCTCAAGTCTCGAGGTTCTCTTGAGAACCACCGATCCTTATCTTTAAATCTCCGATTCAAATTGGCGGATCTTCCTCACTTATCTTGGAATCTCCTCCATGTGGCGTGAATTCCTCTCGTTCCGAAAACCCCCAAATCGACGTCCTCCATTTTGCCCCACTCATTCAAGGGTTCATACCCATTTTTGTTCTAGACGAATTTCACCCCAAATTTGAGACGATCCTTCATCATCTGGTATAAGAGCCAAGTGAGTTGTTCTTCTGAGATTGGTTTAGGATTATCTCGTTTGTGCTTCCAAAATTATTCGTGGTGCATTCGTTTGTTCACGGTTCTTGTTCGTTCTTCGGGGTTTTGTCGTCTTTCTTCGTTTATTCTCGTTCATGATTACGTTGTGGGTCATATTCGTGGCTCTTCGTTTGGCTTGCTTTTGAATTGGTGAATGGAAGTGGTTGTTTATCCCTAACGACACAATTTTGTGGCTTTCAAAATGACTTTGTCCAAGTGGTCGTTCTATGGTGTTTGGTGGTCGTGAATTGCCATGAGTAGTTGTTCTTGGTTCAATTGTGGGTTTCTAAAGCTCGACAATGAATGGACTGTGTTCTTGGTTCATCTTTTATTGGAAGTTTTGGTAGACGCACAACAGTAGAGGATTGTATTGTGTTGATTGCAGTTGAGTAAAGCGGAGTTAAGTATGCATACAAGGTGTTTGCGAAAATGACTCACTAAAGATTTTTGAAGATTTTGTCTCATATTAAATTGGTGAAGCTGCAAACAATTGGCACATTGATGTGGTTGGATTGGCATTGAATTTGTGAACACAGCAGGGTGTGTAGTGTTGAAGCATGCGATGTGTTGTGTTTCTTGAAGCGATGGATACAGTGCGTAGTAGAAACTTTGTGCTTGAGGAGTTGTTGGCCCCATCTTGAAGCAACAGAGGTCTTGGTGAAGTGGTGTTTGAAAGTGGGCAACCATGTTTTAGTTTGGTGTATTCTTTCATTCCTAGTGTAAAAGACAAATTCTTCCAAAGATAAGTTTCATTTTGGAGGTGCTGGGAGGTTGAGATGTTTTGAATTGGTGCTTTGATAGTGTTCTTGACCAAGCGGTGCAACTTTGGAAAATTGAAGTGTTTTGGGAAAATCTATTGCACAAGGAACTCCATACGTGGCTCATCTAGCTCTTGCAATTGACAATAGCTGGAATGGAATTTGATTGGACCAATTGGAGAAAGTGCAGCCAGTGTTGATTTTTGTTTGCGAGTTCATATAGTGGCAATTTTGTGGCAGCAATCAGTTTGTGGCCTTTTTGGTGTAGTAAAGCGGTGCAAAGTGGAGGTGCAACCATCATTCCAAGTCGGTTTTGGTCCAATTGTTGAAACAACAAATACAGTCGTGAATATGCAGCCAACTAGCAACGTGAAATCGAAAGTGGAAGAGGTTAGAACCATCACAGAATGGTCAATTGGTGTAGAAAAATCTTTGGAGCGGTGCCTTTAACTCTCAATGCAACCAACTGAATTCATGACAGCGACGTTACCTTTTAGTGCAACAGTTTTTTTGGTTGAAGCACGTGATCCAGCCACAGCTGGTCCGATCCAAAATTTCCTGTGAAGATTGGATTTGAAGCGCAATCAGTTGTGGTTGGCTCCTTGCTACATTCGGTGCAGAATTGGCAGTGGTGCTGTAGCAGTTTGATGCATTCGGTGGCAGCCAACTTAAGTGTCATTCAGTGCACACCAAATTGCAATTGAAGTTGATTCATTCGGTGGTGGATGAAACAAAAAATTTCTCTGACACAGCAAGCACGTCGTACATATTGTTTGCTAGAACCATCCAAACCCGCATGAAGTATTGGCATTGATGTACACATTGTTCGCTAGAATAATCCAAAGTCGCATGAAGTCTTGGCATTGGTGGCAGCGTTTTAATTTAACTTAAAGGAAGGTTGTTCCAGTTAATGAGTGGTTGAGTGAAGTTGCTGGCTGAGTCAAATAGTTAGAGGCATAGACCAAACTTTTGTCTGAAGCAGTGCAGTCCGAGCAGCAGATTTCATCAGCAGGCTGATCCATTTCTTTTGGCAGCAAAAGGGATCCATTTTTTTGTTTCCTTTTACTGTGGGCAGTTGTAGTTGTGATGTTATAATCTTCTTGGTCTATTCGGCACAAATTACAGGAACTAAATTTGATTTATGTAGTGGCAATTGGACAACAACTTCATTGGTGCAAACTTTTTGTTTCAAGCATTGGTAGCAACTAATTTTAATTTCTCTCGATGCAGGAGATTAGTGGAGCAGATTTATCTCATCACCTGTTCTTGTGTTTTTAGTGTTGTACTTGGTTTTGCTTGGTGCTAGTCTATGCGGTGGCAACTATCAAATTATAGAGACGTGCAAACAATTGTGGCCCTTTGGTGCAACAAGCTAAAACGTGAAATAGTGGCATCAAGCTAATTTTGTTTAGTGCAATGGCAGTAGCTTGAAATCCAGTCAGTGCAGCTAATTGGTGTGATGTTTCACGTGGTGGAGTTGAAGACGTGTTGCTTGATTCAGCGGCAACAACACCTTTGTCTTTAAGTCCACGTGGTAGTGCAATTTGGCAAGACTTTTGGTGCAGAAAAGTTGTGTTGCAATCTCACTAGGTGCAATTGATTTAGAACAAGCCAACTCATGTACGTGGCAGCAACGTAGAATTGGATTGAACAACAACCCTTTCTTTATTTCACTTAGTGAACTTGGTTTGACACATTATTTTTGGTGGACTGCATGACTTGAGTGGCTTGAACAGTTTAGGTTGTTGTGTTGGGTGGTTGTCCTGGCTATTTTTTGTGCTGATTTGAAGCTTGAAACAACAACCATTTAATGCAGTGTTATTCATCTTTTATTGCTATTTTGGCCTACCACCATGGATGCTATCCTAAGGTGATTTTTGGTGCTGTTTTGGGGTATTGTTTGGTGCAAAATTGTGGCACTTTAGTCATGCATCTGGTTGAATTTCTGATGCACTTTCTACATTTAGCTTTGCCTATTCTTACCACTTAGAGTCATTAATTGTTCGTTAGTGCTTTGTTTGATTCTTTGTCCATCAATTCTCTTTGAGTTTGATTTTCCTTGGATTATTGTGTTGTGGGACAATGTGTCTTGACCTAAATTGCTGGAAATATTGGTTGTGGGAGTTTGAATTCATCACCACAATTTAGCTTGAGTACTTTGTTTCACATTTCTAGTAGTAATTCTAAATACAATGTTTAGATTACTCTTATCTTTAAAAGTGTTTTTCTTGTTGTCATAGTCCTATTTTTGTCACATATTTACTCCCTTTGGTCTAGCTATTTCTTGATTTTAGTGCTTTTTAGTTTGTCTTCAAATTTCCTTTGTTTTGTCTTAGAGTTTTCTTTCCTTGGCCTCCTAAGTTGAGCTTGGATCCATTACATATTTCACTTTGATGTTGAATTCTTGATGGGTCGATTAGAGGTTCTTTGAAGAACTAAATAGGAATTTGAGAGCGAGTGGATACACTTTGAAAGTGAAACACTAGTGGAATTGAGTGTAAAAACGTAAGGAGTGGTGACCACTTACTGTGGTTTGTGTTAGTTCTTGTTTCCTCTCTTTCACTATAGAAATTAGCAATTTTGAGCACTCTAGAATGTTCTATACATGTTCGACCTTGGTAGAAGATATCAATTTCATTGTGTCCAGAATTATCATGTTGAATAGCAAACTTGGGAATCTTAGAAGGGAGCACCATGATGATAGACAATCATTGCCAAAAGACAAAACAAGTGCTATTAGGTGCACCAAGTGTGAGGGTTATAGACACGAAAACTATCAATGTCCTAATTGGAACGCCAAGTACATGACTCTTCAGGAACTCCAAGATTACATTGTATACTTGAAAGAGGTGAAAAGTAGTGTTAGGAAAAAGCTCGAAGTCAAACAAGGACAACAAGCACAAAGGGAGAGAGAAAATGCAAAAAGAGAACTAAAGGAAATGTGGAAAAAAGCCAGACAAGAGAAAGAGCTAAAGAAGCGAGAAAAGAAAGAGCGAAGAGAAAAGGAAGAAGACGAACAAAGAGAGAAACACAAGAAGGAGTCTTTCCTCACACCCCTGACATGCATGATTGAGATGAAATCCTTAAAGGGGGATGATAATGCGGTAAATTGTTGTTCCTATTCACATCATGATATTGCATTTTCATTGGGAACACTTACTAACCCATCTCTTTTTTTCTTAAGGCCTAGGTAAGACTTATACATTAAGGAGCAATGGCATAAGCAATGGGGTGAGAAAAAGATGATATAAAAGCCATCAACAACATGGGCCAAACATGAACCTGAATTTAATCATCTGATTGTGTGTTTGGCCTATCAGGAAAATCCTAAAGGATGTCAGGGAAACTCTTTTTCTATTCTGATTACTATGGGTTGTTCTCCTTTTTGTTTCATAGTGAATAGTATACGTGTGTACAAACTCTTTGACATGTTCTGCGGGTTTATCTTTGATCCTGGAGGACAATCTCTAAGCACCTTGATAATAAGAGATTGGCCTCTCCCATGATCCCAATCTCATTTTTTTAGATAATATTTTTATTTTTGTTTTTAGACTATTCTAGTTTTGCATGCTTCTTAGCACTTATGTTTGTGTGTTTGTTTGTAGGTAATGAAGCGCTACAATTCGAGGTCAAATTTTTCCCAACCCGGAGGCAATGATGGAGGCGTTGTTCGGGACCATGAAGGGATTAGAAAACAGATGATGGAATCATGCCCAGGATCTTTAAAGAGAACTCAAATTAGTTTCAGATCATAGAATAGGAACTCTTTTATAACTTTTGTAATGTTTTTGTTTGGGCTTTATCGGACTTTTAGTTATGTTGGGCCTTTTTGTGTTTCAGCCCATAGTATATAAGCCTTTGTGAGACACTTTTGTAGGCAGATTTGAGTTTTATGAAACAGTGAGTTTTCTCTCAAGTCTCGAGGTTCTCCTCAAAACCACCGATCCTTATCTTTGAATCTCCAATTCAAAGTGGCGGATCTTTCTCAGTTATCTTGGAATCTCCTCCAAGTGGCGTGAATTCCTCCCGTTCCGAAAACCCCCAAATCGACGTCCTCCATTTTGTCCCATTTGTTCTAAGGTTCATACATGATGAGTGCGTATTTTTGCCCTAATTCAGTGTTTAATTATGGGTATTTAATTGAATTTATGTGCTTAAAGAGTGATTTAATTGATAATTCTGATAATTAGGCTGTTCTAGACGAATTTCACCACCAAATCCGAGACGATCCTTCATCAAATATTACCCAATTTAACTCAAAAATATAAGTTTCAAGCTTTGACTCATTCCCCCAGCTAGTAGCACTCGCCCAACCATTGGCCCTTGCTCGCCCAACGAGTAGCACTCGCCCAACCATTGGCCATTGCTTGCCCAACGAGTAGCACTAGCCCAACGAATCTGCATAATTATGCAAATTAGCTCACTCGCCTAGCGAGTACCACTTGCCTAGCGAGTGTGCAACTCTGCAGAATTATACAAAAACTGGTCTAACCTGTTTTATGCATCCTTAGCCAACCCATACCACTCTAAAACCAGTGCAAAGATCATTCAATTATCAAACATGAATTCTATCTAATTATTCAAACCAATTGAATGTAAAACACATCAAAACCACCAATTATTCTCAATTAACATGAAAAACACACATCTTCGTAGTTTTCAACATCACAAGAAATTCCACATATAAAAAATATCAATCAATCTCAAATTAAACACACAATATGCATTCTTAACAGGTTTATGAATTACGACAGAGAAATTAAGTTCCCTTACCAGGTATCCTGCTTAAACAACTATATAAATGTCTGACGTCTCTAACTTCACAAGATGCTCTATCTCCACATAGAAACATTACAAGAACGCTTAGGACATACCATTATGATCACAGATCAGCAGAGACTCGTACTGATATATAAAACGATGCATGCAAGTGAAAGATGACTTACATGCAACAAAAAATAGAAAAGACCAAAAAGACAACGAAAACTTAACTTATACACTAGTGCAAATTTTGCTTTTTACCTCGCCTTATATGCCTCGGTTGGCTAGGAACCGAAGCATATAATGGTGCGGTGGCATTTTTGCAATTTCAGACAACTTTTATGCCTCGGTTCAACGAAAACCCGAAGCAAAAGAGGGTTATATGCTTCGGTTCAAAAAAACCGGTGCCAAAAGAGGGTTATATGCTTCGGTTCCAAAGACCCGAAGCCAAAAATGTGGCTGGATATTTCAAAAATGCCACTAGCCATTACGTCTTTAGCCTCGGGTGTCACTGAACTGGGGCCAAATAGGGCTATATGCCCTAGTTATTAATTGAACCGAGTCCATATAGTTTAATTAGGGTTCAAAATTGGCGAACCCCTCTTCTTCCCCGCGCTGCATTTCTCCTCTCTCTCTCTCTCTCTTGTTCTGGCCACCGTCTCCGCGAGCCATCGCCGGTGGCTTTGGCGGTACGCCTCCCCCCCAATCTATCTGAACCGTGACGACGCTTCCGAGGTTACATCGAAGCCATTTTCTGGCATCATTCGTGTAGCAGTGTTGCCTGATCCTAACTATGCGACAACTCTTGACAAGTTCAGCTCTTATTACCCTTTGTCGGGTGATGCAACACTGGAGGAGTCTTTCCGTTTGGTGTATCAATGGCAGAAGGAAGGTTCTGGGGATTTACTCATTGATGGCGATCTTGTTGGTGTTGTTGGAGATTCATGGGTTCTGGAAACGGATTGTCGCGGTACGAGGAACGAGAGTTGTTGCGGAAGCTAACTTCGAGTTCGTACATTTCAAGGAGTTTAAGGATGAGCAAGAGAAGAGGGGTTGCGTTTCTGAAGAACATAAAGGGCGTGGTGAGTGGGTTCATTGGGGAGAGAGAGGCTACGGCGGCTAACGCAACGGCCGCTGCCACGACGGCGGCGGAGAAGGGTCAATGGGTGCGAGTGCGGCAGAGCGGGAAGTCGCACAAGGAAGTTTCGGCATTGCATCTGTGTCAGGAGCTTCAGGGGCACGAGGGGTCAATTTGGACTGATTATTATTGAATTGTAATGGTTTTTATTTTTTACTGTAGATAAGGAAGTTCAGGAGCAACCACAGTTTTATGTCTTTTTGATTCATTTGATGTGGTGTGTTGTGTTCTTGAACGTTTTGCCCCAAACACACGTAGAACCACTTTCTATCAGGCGTTAGCTTTTTGCTGCCAATCATATATTTTTCTTAGAGGGTTTTTAGATCTTCAAAATATTGCAACAAAATATTCATGATATTTGTTTCATAGGATGTGTGGCACCCTGCCCGTGTTTCTTTCAGGGTTGAAGATGTGACTGTATGGCCTCGGTTCTTACCATAACCGAGGCCAAAGGCTCTGCAAAATTTTTAATCAAAAAAAAATATTGTGAATCTATGGCTCTGGTCCCTCTGCAACCGAAGCATAAAAGTGTTTTTATAGCCTCGGGTGATAACCGAGGTCAAAAGGCACCCCTTTTGGCCTCACCCCAATATGCCTCGGTTCTAAAACCGAGGCAAAATGACGAAAATAACCGGGGCCAAAAGCCCTTATTACACTGGTGATATGAACGGAGAAATTGATCGGTCCAAATCAAAAAGCTCACCAAAAGGATCAATCCTATGGTCTCGGTTCTTCAATCAAACGACTAGAAAGACAAAACTCTTAAAGAGAAGCCAAAGAGCTCAAGAGAAGTGGCTTCTAGAGAGATGGTGTGTTTTAAAATAATGAAAGCCGTTTATAACAATTCTATTTATACTAAAATCTTTTAATATTAAAATAATCGTCTCACTATTTTTAAATCACTATCACTTCTAAAATACCATTTTTTAGGGTGTTACAAATTTTCACTACTTTATTATTTTAATATACTAAATAAAAAAATACAACCTGTGCGTGTATGTACATTTTTTTTAATTTTTTTTATTTCAAATCTTTTTAGAATAATAATATAATTATTATTATATTTATTTGACCATTAAAAGTACTAATAATAATATTAATATAAATTATAAAATGTAAAATTAAAAGATTAAAAATCTATTTAGCAAAAGTATTTAGTATAATAACGTTTTTTATAATTAAAAAAAGTACTTATACGAATAACACCACTATGAATAGTAATAATAATAATAATACCGATAATAACAAACTAATGATAATAATAAAAATATTTATGCTATAAATATTAATGTCAATGGTAATATTAAGGTTAATGTTAACGATAAGAATAATAATCTATAATTATATATAAAGATATACATCAACAACAAAACAAATAAATATGACAAGTAATTGAAATATAATCTCGTAGTAAATAAAATTAAGATGTGTGTCTAACTATAATAATAATAATAATAATAATAATAATAATAATAATAATAATAATAATAATAATAATAATAATAATGATGATGATGTTAAAACATATCTGTCTAATATAACCCAACCAGGAGGGGGTGAATTGATTATTCAATCTTTTATTGATTTTAAATGAATCTTGAAAGTTTCTTTAATCTTTACAATCCCATATAACCAATTTTCTAGTTTTGTATAAATGGACTGATTAAAAGCAATTAGGAAACGCATAAGAGATAGAGAAGCAAAGAACACAACGATTTTTATACTAGTTCGATTCAATATGAATCTACGTCCAGTCTTCTCCTAAGCAACCCACCTAGGAGGATTCCACTAAAATAATAGAGATACAAGAATTACAAGAGCATCTATATAATTCAAGACCCTAAAGACTAAGGAGCTTGATCTACAAATCAAGAACTTCCCCTAGATGCAATGCATCCACACAATTGCACTTAAAACTTCACTTCACACAGTGAATCAATTGTAAACAAAAATACAATAAGAAAAGAAACAAGAAAGGAATACACCTAGTGGATGTGCAAATTTATCACTTGATCCTAGATCCAAGCTTGACCCATCAAGGTTGAATCCACAATCAATCTTCTTGAAGGTTCACTTGAATGATCTCCCAAAAAAGCACAAGAACTTTGTAGATCTCAGAAAAGAAGTCTCTTAATTCGTTTACCAGTAATTCAGTTATTTTTCTTTCTGTTTTAAAACTGATTTCAAAACTATTTTTATACTTTAGTTCTATTGTAGTAATTAATTGATTAGGAATTTACCTAATAGATTATCGTGGGTGTATTTTCACTACATCAGTGTAGTGCCCTCATATAATCTATTAGTTAAGTATCTAATCCATTTACGAGTTCTGCGTTTCACACATTCAAGAGTTTGATACCTGATTTAATTCAGTTCAAGCTTATTTACATGTAATTCTCGATATACAACACCTAATGCAAAAGATAAAAATTCAGGACTAAGCTTAAACCAATGATTCACATGATGCATAACTTTGGACATCATCAAAACCATCTTCATTGGAGTTGAACAAGCTCCCCCTTTCAACAAATAATAATAATAATAATAATAATAATAATAATAATAATAATAATAATACTATTATAATAATATCTCATAGTGATAACGATAATATTAATAATAATAATAATAATACAACAACTAAATATATAAAGAAATACACATTTTTTGTATCTTTTTTGTTTTTAAAATTTTATCTTCTTCATTAGTATTTGTTAAATTTAAATAATTATTCATAAAATGAACAACAAAACAAATAAAAAGTGCAAATAATTGAGATAGGATCCCGTAGTATATAGGAGTAAGTTGTGTGTCTAACTATAATATTATTCTTAATAATAATAATAATAATAATAATAGTAATAATAATAATAATAATAATAATAATAATACAACTACATACATAAAGAGATAAATATTAGTGTCCTTTTTTATTTTTTGAATAATATCCTGGTAATTAGTATATTTTAAATTTAAATAATTATTTATAATAAAAAAACTTATTTTTCAATTTTATTATTTTACTAAGTAACTATTTTTTTAAATTGAAATAATTGTTCAAATGTAAAAAATAAATGAACACCAACACAAATAAAAATGGTAAATAATTGAAACATGATTCCCACATAGTAAATAAAAATAAAATGTATATCTAAATAATAATAAATATTATAATAATTATAGTTCTTAATAATAAATAATAATAATAAAATAGTATTATAACAATAGAAATAGTTATAGTTAATAATAATAATAATACTTATTGATAATAATAATGATCATTAATTATAGTTATAATTTATAATTTATCACTAAAATACCTATATTTTTCGTACATAATTATAAATTATAAATTATAAATTATAAATCATGAATTATAAATAATAAATCATGAATTATAAATCATGAACTATAAATTCTAAATTCTAAATTATAAATTCTAAATTATAAATTATAAATTATAAATTATAAGTTTTAAGTTTTAAGTTACAAATTACAAATTTTAAATTTTAAATTTTAAATTTTAAATTATAGGTTATAAGTTATAAATTATAAATTATAAGTTATAAGTTATAAATTATAAATTATAAATTATAAGTTATAAGTTATATATCAAAAATTATAAATTATAGATAAATTAAAAAATTTTAAATTTTAAAATAATAAAATAATACAGTGACAAGTGCCGATAAGTGAATAAAATGATATTAATATGATAATAATGACGTTACTCACTTCACATACCTCACCCACTTCAGAATCACATCGCTGAATTAACACACTCGATTAACATAGAAAGTTAATAGCGAGACTCAATAAAAATTAAAAATTAAAAATAAATTTATTGAATACACAATAACAAAAATGGCCAATTTTATATAGACTTAAAATATGATTAAGACTTTAATATTTATATATATATATATATATATATATATATATATTTATATTTATATTTATATTTATATTTATATTGTATTCAATTATTTTCTTTAATTTTTAATTGGTAATATTATTAAAGTTATTATTACATTTAATTATTCATTTAAGTGTTCATTTAATTATTAGACAACGAATTTAATTATTCATTTAAAAATTAGAAACATAACAATTAATTCCATTTAATTATTACAGTTATAAAAGTTTTTAATTTGTTATTAAATTAATACTAAATTTGTAAAACTTATATACGTCTAGGTGCTCAAATATATTAATGATAATATGTAAAATTATTAACCGTTAATTTATTTAGATTTAAATATTTTATTTTGATTAACTCAATTATCATATATTATTTAAAACATTACATAATAAAATATATTTTATTAAAAGAATATATAAACAACTTAAATATACTTTTATAATAAAAATATTATTATAATATTTATATGAAATTTAATTATATTTTTATATAACATAAACTTATTTTGTAAATATATTCTACAAGGGTACTTTCTAGGAAATTTTAGTAAAAGTAGTCATACTTTCTAGAATACTCATTTTTTTTAAGGATATTTGGATATTCTTATATTAAAGATTTATTAAGAAAAGTTCTATTCCAATATATGTAACACAAAATATATTTGTCCACAAAAGAGATTTTAATTTCTATTGTGTAAACCTCTGAACTCTTCTTTAATCTTTTATTTTTTATTTTTGTTCTGGTCACTTTAGATGGAAATTTTTTTTTTATATTATTGAGGCATCATTTTTGGAATTATGGTGAATTTGATCTAACATGCTTATGCCACCCCTATATAAGATCCTATGATTCTATCATGACATTCACAAAGTGTTTTCTTCCACCTCTTTGTTATAGAAACAATGTTGTCGTCACTTCTAATTCTATGCCTCACTCTTGTTTTTTTCTCATTCCTCCTCAAATACCTCAAAACCTTGAAAAACCCACCACTCCCACCTGGTCCTGGAGGCCTTCCCATAATAGGGAATCTTCATCAGCTCAATAATTCTACCCTTTATCTTCAGCTATGGCAACTCTCAAGAAAATATGGACCCATATTTTCCCTTAAATTAGGTTTAAGGTCAGCCATTGTTGTTTCCTCTCCTAAACTTGCCAAAGAGGTAATGAAAATTCATGATCTTGAGTTTTGTGGGAGACCTAAATTACTTGGCCAACAGAAATTGTCTTATAATGGGACTGACATTGCATTTTCCCCATACAATAGTTATTGGAGAGAAATCAGGAAAATTTGTGTTGTTCATATCCTTAGCTCCATTCGTGTCTCTAACTTTTCCACAATAAGACACTTTGAGGTCAAGCAAATGATTAGAAAAATATCAATGCAAGCCTCATCCTCCAAGGTTACAAATTTGAGTGATGCACTCATGTCCCTCACCACCACAATTATATGTAGAATTGCCTTTGGAAGAAGGTATTGCAAGAGACATGGAGAATACTTTTCACACTCAAAGAAATTCAGTTTTGATTTCTCAGCCTATTTTTTTTGCCTTATGTTTTGCATATAATTTTTTCAAATGCTCCATTTTAATCTAAAAAAGATTATTAGTCCTAAAACCGAAAAATTGGAAGGAAATATTTGTTTGCTCCTTACTACTTTAACCCACTTCTTTTTGTTATTTTAGTATTTCAAAATATATTATATTACAAGTGAGTGTAGGGATGATACATGAATTCATCACCACAGGTATTATCCAAACTATCTTGATTTTGATAAAGAATTCACCACTAAATGATATTGGTATGACTGAATACGGATATAGATATCTTTAGTTTTGTACCTTACAATAATCATTTTTACTCTTTTATATCATTATTCAACCTATATCCAATTGTTATTTCATACTCTGATATGTGCAATTATAATTTTTTTCTTGATATTATTTGACATTGAAAAAAAAAATTGTATATTTTTTACATTTGATATTTGATGATATGATATTTTTCTTATTGTGATTCTTCTTTTCTGAAATTATTTAATATACATTTAAATTAGTAATTTAATGTTTCACTAATTCCACTATCATATATTGATCCTCATTTCCACCAGATATGAGGATGAAGGAACAGAAAGGAGTAGGTTCCATGGGCTACTGAATGAGTGTCAAGCCATGTTGGGAATGTTTTTCTTCTCAGATTATATTCCTTTCTTGGGTTGGATTGATAGAATCACAGGACTACGTGCTCGTCTTGAACAAAATTTCAAAGAATTGGATACCTTCTACCAAGAAGTGATTGATGAACACATGGATCCAAATAGAAAGGCACCAGAGAACGAGGATTTGATTGATGTCTTACTTCAACTCAAAACGCAGCGTTCGTTTTCTGTACATCTTGAAAACGATCATATCAAAGCTGTGTTCATGGTTTGAGTTCTTTTCCCTTCCTCGTTTAATTTTTCTACTTGAGTATCAAAAAATGGCACATATAGACTAGGGTTAAGATAGAACATTTTTAGTTCATATATTACGTGTTTAATTACTTAATTGGTTTATGATATTCTTTTGTATTTTAATTTTTATACTTACAAATTACTTGTTTTAATCTTTATATATATTTTTAAACAACTAAAAAATGACATTAAGTGAGTTACTGTTGCCTCAATCCAAACAAAATTATAAAACTGAAAGAAGATATATTTATAGACAGGGGGTTATTATGTTATTCTGATTATGAGGCACAAATACTTAAAGCCACTATTATAATTAAGGCATAAATAAGTTCAATTTTCATTATTGTTAATTTCATTGTAAATAAATTAAGTGTATCAATTGACAAGTGTTGCCACAATTAATTTATGAATCTTGATAAATGTACACTATTAAAATTATAATTTTATATACTATTTATTAAGACTTTAACTCATAATCGTACTAATTTATTAATTTATTAAAAACATTATACTAGTTTAACCAAAGCGTTGTGGTCTTCAAAAAGAAAGTATAGATTGTTATATAATCATAACCAATGTGCTAATTAATGTAGCCAAAGTGTACATTTATAAGTTTTTCTTAATTTATTACATTGGAAAAACAAATTTGTTGGACTAGTTATGTTATAGTTTATTTGTAAAAATATGTTGGATCCCTTATAAATTGTTGATTTCTTTTTTTTAGGACATGCTTGTAGCAGCAACAGATACAACTGCAGCTACAACGGTCTGGGCTATGACCTTACTACTAAAAAATCCAAGAGTAATGAAAAAAGTTCAAGAAGAAATTAGAAATTTGGCGGGTGAAAAAGATTTTCTGTATGAAGATGATATTCAAAAGCTTCCCTATTTCAAGGCCGTGTTAAAAGAGACATTTAGACTGCATCTACCAGCACCCCTGCTTCTGCCAAGGGAAACAAATGAAGCATGTATTTTAGATGGCTATAAAATTCCAGCTAAGACAATAGTTTACGTGAATGCTTGGGCTATCCATAGAGACCCTAACACTTGGAAAGACCCAGATGAGTTCTTACCAGAGAGGTTCTTAGATAATGCAATAGATTTTCGAGGACAAGATTTTGAGCTCATTCCATTTGGTTCTGGACGTAGAATTTGCCCTGGTATGATAATGGCAATTGCTTCATTGGATCTTATTCTAGTGAATCTTCTCAGGTCATTTGATTGGGAATTACCAACTGGAGTTAAAAAGGAAGATATTGATGTTGAAGTGTTGCCAGGACTTACTCAACACAAGAAGAATCCTCTATGTGTTTTGGCTAAGGTTCGACTCTAGAAGTTTAATTAATAAATATATGTGTAGTATTGTGGTTTATTGTTCGGTATCTTTAGCTGCCTGGAGATAATATTGAATTCAATAATGATGTGATGTCCCTATTTCAAAATATGTCTTTTATGGTGTGTTTGGATAGAGTATCTTAACGAAGTAATTCATTTTTTTTTTAAATTTATATTTTTTTGTAATGAAATGTTTTATTTAGGTAGAGAAATTAAAAAGTTTTTAAAATGCAAACATTTTTTCGAAATATTTCAATTAGCTAAATTATTAGAAATTAAATACTCTCAAAATAGGTGGAATTTAAAATTCTTCTCACTTAACCTCACACTCTGACTCTCTGGTAGAGTTGTCAATTTGGCCCAGTCCACAAGGCCAAAAACCTCACAAAAGTCATGTGGGCTAAGGCCAACCCACATGATTTCTTCTTAAACATGAAAAGTATATTATTAAACATTCTAACGACAATCCGGGTCGTCTCGGCCATCGGCCCAGCCTGACTCAGCCATCATCCAAGGTCCAGCCATCTCGACTGCGGACTTAAGACTAGGTCTTTGAGCCAAGCTGCTTAGATTATCGGGCAGGCACGATAACCTAGATGTGTCGGGCGGGCCTGACGACCCAGATGTGTCAGGCGGGCCTGACGACCCAGATGTGTCGGGCGGGCTCGACCACCTAAACAAACTAGGCTAGCTCGACGACACAAACGTGACTGATGACCTACACAGGCCGGATAGGCTAGATTGCATACAAGTTTCAGGCAGGACCGACAACCCGAACGTGTCGGACAAGCTTAATGATCCGTAGGGGCCCGACCGGCCCGACAACCTAGATGGGCCTGATGGGTGGGACAACCCAAACAAGCCCGATAGACTCGATGACTTAGTCGGGTCAGACTGGCCAAACGACACAGATTGATTCGACCGGCCGGAAGACACAAACGGGCCTAACAACCTAAATGGGTTGGGCGAGCCCGACAACCTAATGGGGCCAAGCAAAAACAACGACCTAGACTAACTAGGCCAAGTTGGGTTAACAAACTTGACTAGCACGACCGGCCCATATGGGTCGTCGAGTGGATCAGGATTGTCTAGATCGTCTAGCCAGCCTACCCGACCTAGGCTTATTGGCTGGCCTGACCTGTTTAGGTCTGTATCACACCTAGCCGGTTCCGCTAGCTTATCAACACATATCATGCTTGACCGACAACTCATATCGGACAAGGCTGGGGGACTGGTGTACCGTACCTAGCCAAACTCGACCAAATAAGTAAATAATGTGCATATCGAGGTCGCCAAGTATCCAGCCTAGGCCGAGTTAGCCTAACTTGTACCGGTTTTAACCTAAACTAAACGTCTAAAGGGACAACCTGCACCTCATATCACCAACATAAGCCATCAAGGCAAGTAGCCGGTCTAGACCGACTACTCGAGCATATCTGGTAAGATTACAGCCTAAGCCGACCACTTCAATACACTCAGTGTGATAGGAGCCCCCGCATTCAATAAATCTTAACGGCCTAGGTTTGGGCCCTGGCCCACTTGCAAGCCCCACCTAGAGCCCAAGTCAAGGCCCAGCCCATGAAATGGTCAAATGTCATTAATGCTCTATAAATACGCGTGGACCCCATCATTTAACGGTACGCATTCATTAATCACTGATTTGACTCTCTGAGAGCTTTGACTTACTTGAGCTTCAGAGACTCTTTTGTAGGTAACCCCTCCTGGGTTCAAGCTGACATGTATCCACCGGGAAGAGGCCAACTGAAGAGATAGCGGACTACATGGTAAGGTGACGCTTGTGCCTAACCTATCCTATTTGTTCTCTACAGGAAGAATTGGCGCCCACCGTGGGGCACGAGACAAACACCTTTAGTACCCGTTTTTTCTCTGAAGATGGTTTCTACCCGCAACAGAGCTGGAGTGAACAAGCAAGCGGATGTTGGTCCCTCTGGACCTCCCAGCATCACCCCTGACTTGGCCACCATCCTAGACGGCCAAGCAAAGATGCAACAAGAACTCGCAGACCTGAAGAAGCGCAGTGCTGAAGAAATGGAGGCGCAGAGGCAAGAGAACTCTCGCCTCAGGCGAAGGATCGAGGCGGACCCCAACCTGAAGGGAAAAGCCAAAGAAACCTTTGAAGCTGTGAAATCTCCGGCTTTCCAGCCTACAGAGGAAGAAAGTGAATACAATCCCACCCCCCACACCTTCACCACCACCCAACAGACACCCGTTACCTCTACCCATCCTTACCACTTTCCATCCGGTCAACCGGGGCTCACCGCACCCCCAACTCCCGC
>Ga0214544_1008066_pt1 | contig 17926 bp, 8 predicted proteins | sample CNSS3metaG_FD_160074 | JGI IMG/M metagenome (GOLD analysis project Ga0214544, IMG submission 160074) | Root nodule microbial communities from cowpea collected in UCLA plant growth center, Los Angeles, California, USA - CNSS3 | ecosystem: Host-associated > Plants > Roots > Nodule | place: USA... | reverse complement strand
TTTGTTTTCCTTTTTTTTTTTTTTCAGGAATGGTGGTGTTTAATGCGTAGTGGAAAATGCAACGTGCGCAGACTGCCGAGGAACGTTTGTTGGAAAAAGCGGTGAAGGAAGAATGCGCATGGGAGAATCTTCCCAGGCGACTTCAACCAGTTGTGTCATCAAAAGAAGAATGGCACAAAAGGTTCAATGAAATTTATGTATTTACTTTAACAGCTATTTTTTATATTATCATGATTCATTGTTTAATATTATAGTTAGTACTCAGAAGTTAGTAGCTACCGTAGTTAGTTATCTCCGTTGATAAAGGGTTTGAGGAGATGCTTGAAAGAGCTTTAGTAGAGTTTATTTCGACTGATTGAAATAGTTTAATAGATTATGGCTTTTGTAAGTATTTTTTTGGTTTATTTCAGTAAGTTTCAGGTCGACATAATGATACAATCTCTCATGTCCTAGTTAAGAATTTCTTGAATAAAAACTTGATTAACTTATTTGGCTAAATTTACTATTTAACACTACTGCTGTACATTGCCTGCCTATGTTTTTCTGAATAATTGAAAACTATTGAGTCAAAGGTGGAGAGCCCCCGTAACTTTAAGATAGCATTGCAGTTGGAAACTTGGCATCTCAGCTTTTTTTGCTCGGCTCATGTCCTTTTTTGTGGCTGTTTTTTTATAAAGGGTTCAAAGGGATTGGCGAGTTTTTCTGCACTTTTGTATAATTCCTATAATTATAAGACCTTTTCAAATAAGTTTTATTTTGTTTTCTGTAAACAAAATCAAACCAAGTTCGTAAGTTTTAAGATATCATGATTTTTTTCATCCAGTAGGTTTGTGTGTGAAGAGGTGGGATTGAACACTAGTTCGTAAGTTTTATCACTGAAACTGTAGTACTTGGACAGGTCAATTGTGAAGAATTTCTTGTGTATGTATGGTCATTGCTTGAAAAAGGACCTTTTCATTTTTGGTGGTAAGAAACATATGTTTTAACTTTTGAAGGGGAGTAAATTTTCAAAGGAATTAGGAAAGCTTTCGATTTTCAAAGGCCGTAATGACTTTAACTAGGAAGGAAACTAATATTTATCACTCGGAATGAGAGTCTTATGATATTGGAATCTGCTTTGAGATCAGAGCTACCTCAAGTACCAAAAGGGAGAAATAAAAAAATAGACTTAATTATCAAATACTACGAATACTTATTTATAATAGCGTAATGCACACCTTGTTATCCTTGAGTATTAAACATTACCAGATTCTTAACAATTTCCTATTAAAACCTACCTAACTCATACTTCCTATTATTGAGAAAAGATAAAGGATGCTTCTAATATTCCTTTTGGGCCTAATTGTAAGAATGAGTTGGCCGTATCAGACAGCAATCATCATTTATAAGTTTTTTATTTTCTATTTTAAAATCAGGTCATAAGTCAAAATGTGATGCTTTCCATTCATTTCAGGGTTCATGTCTTCGTTTCTTGAATAACTTTTTCCAGTAAATACATGATTATAATTCTGCTTTCTCTATTATTGACCATGTAAATTTTATGCAGGATAATCGAATACTGCATAAAGAAGAGACTTAAATGGGAAGATTCTTTTTCTCGTAAACTTTGTAAAGAACATGAATATTATGAAGATATGATGCGCTACTTGCAGAAGAATCTAGCTGTATGTGTTGTACAGAATGTCTGTTACTCTGTTTGATTTCTCCAATTGAAATTTGAAATTGTATATCAAATGCACTTTTACAAAACTTTATATACATATGTCCAAATCCACACGGATCATATTAAAGAATTTTTGTAGAGAAAATTTTCAAAACCGAATTCTGACGTTGTGACTAAAAATAAAACATAATGTCCTCAATTTTAGGATAAGGTTTTAATAATAATTTAATCATACTATTACATTATGGTTTTATGAAAGAATTGTTCATCCTCTTCCTCAATATTTAAGAACTAATGACTAACTATTCCTAGATATTGGGGGCCATTGTTATGTTTTATTTTCTGTCTTAGGTCGTCTGCATTTAATATTCATATTCTCCCTTGCAGCTATTTCCATATCATCTGGCGGACTATGTATGCCGTGTAATGAGAGTAACACCTTTCAGATATTACATTGATATGCTTTTTGAAGTGATGAAAAATGGTAATTTTCCCTTCCAATTCCAACTAAATTAATTTCATGAATATTGTGTTTAACTAACTCTTGCTATACATAGCACAAAATTAGGCCTTTTTCTTTTCTTGTTATTATATTCTAGAGAGAAAAAAACTGTGCTGGCCAATAAGGAGTAGATAATTTTGTGGCATTTGCATTTGCACTAGTCTTTTATTTCATTTACACTATCAAATATTTTATGTATTGTGCAGTTATTTTTAATTCCAAGTAAATCGTAAGAAAATACGAATGGATAGAGAAAAAACATAGAAAAATGTCTAAAATTGAGGGAGGTATGTATATTTAGCTTGGGTAGTGTAAGCAAAAAAGTACATCTTGGAAGTGGAAAATGTTTCGTATTATAATGAAGATATGCATAAAGGAGCTTGGATTTAAAAGTTAAAATAAGGGAAGTTAATAAAAGTATTTTTAAAATTAAACCAGTATGTGATCAAGGCACCAAATTCAAGGCTTTATAGTTGCTAAACCATAGCCAAATTGATATTATTAATGTAATAATTATAATAGAAAAAACAAATAATTAATATTTAAGAAACATGATATCATAATTTTATAACATCAAAAAACTAGAAATAAAGCACCAGTTTATATGTTTTAACACTAAAAAAACATAAAAAAGTTCAAATAAATGTATTATACTATTCAGGTCAAAGTTTGACACAAATATAACAATGTCCATTAGAAATAACAATAATCTTAGGTTCATTTTTTTCATTTTTTAAAGAAAAAATGACTTTGTATTAAGTTTTTTTACTATCTATTGTTGGCCGGATTTTTAATGGTTTCTTTGCCTGCCATTAATCCAATTCAATTTTCAAAAGAGGAGAGTAGAGAGAGCGATTAAACTTCTTTGACATATTTTTCTATATAATAAAGGCATAATTAAATCATGTTCAGAAGTTCCATATTATACTTGCATTACCTTTTGCTTGATAGTCTGAACTCTGAAGGTAGATTAACTTCTAGACTAGTAAAGGTTTGTTTGGTGGAAGCTGGCCTTTAGAAGTTTACTGCTTGTTTCAATTATTTGCAGAGCAACCTTATGACCGCATCCCGAATTTTAGTGCTGCAGATGCTTTAAGACTTACAGGAATCGGGAGAAATGAATTTATTGATATAATGAACAAGTGCAGGTCTAAGGTACTGCATAGATTTGCATGTACGTTACACTTAAATGTATCTTCAATACTTTGGATTACATGTAAGTTACTGTATACGTATTTGTGCTTGTCTAATTACCTACAGCAATCCTGCTTCATATATTATCTTCTATTCTCTCTCTATGTATAAAGGGCTATGTATAAGGGGAAATTATAACTTAATAATCAGGACACCACTTGAATCATTTTAATAAAAGAAATATATGACAATAGGTCGTCAACAAAGAAAGAATACCAGAGTATATTTTTCAATTTAAAAATTACAATTGTCAAATGGTTTTAGATTGGAGTATATCATAACTCATTTATACAAAGGAACATATAAATAAAAATATTTTATTAGAGAGAAGTGATTCCTAGACATAAGACAAAATTATAAAGAATTAAAATTAAATCACAGGACAAATGTATGACTTTTTTTATGTGGCCGTGTCATCATTTAGGTTTTAGATGCTGGCAAGTCATACACAGGCATGCATTATTAATATTTGTAACATTACTTAGGAAATATAGTCTATGATTCTTTTCTAAACCTTTTGTGGAATATAAAACCAGGATAATTAGAGAAGCAGTAGAAAGAGAAGTAGAATTTGGAGAAAGAAGGAGAAAGGTGGTTTCTTTCTTGTCTGCACATATACAACTTTGACCAGACTTGCAGCAAGCATGATGAACCATCGTATCAATTTGTATTATCTTTGTTTTGTTCTTTGCATATTTAAATTTGTGAGTTCACTGGTTTTACTGCTATTGTTTGGATAATGATTTGAATTTTCAGTATAGCCTAAGTTAGTGTTGGTTATGCCTTTATGATCAAAGGTAGGCTTGCAAATTTGTATGAGTCATGTCTCACCAAGAAATTGCTCTTTTGGAATATCCAGAAAATAATGTGGAAACTGAACAAGTCGATAGTAAAAGAACTTTTGCCTACTCAACCTGTGGAGTTTCCAATTGAACCGTGGTGGGGAGTTTGCCTTGTGAACCTTACCTTGGAGGAATTTAAGGTGGGGTATGTCCTTCACCCTTATAAAACAGTGGAGCTTCACTTATTATGTGGCTAATTGGTAATAAGAATAACATGGAATACTATAATAATACACCTTTACGCTCTTCAAAGCGAAATCTCATGTTGTACTGATAAAGATTGAACCCATGTTTTAGTAGGGTTAATATGAAATTTTACCCAGTAATAAAGAATTTTATATATTGTTTGTAGCCTAGTATTCCTCATAACTTTTTTGGCTTAATTCCTTTTGTCGATTTATTCTCTACTTTTCTTCTACTTTATAGAAACTCTCGAAGGAGGAAATGGCCGCAATAGACAAAGTCTGTTTGGATGATGCAAATTCATTTGTCACGTTTGATTCTCACGTTATAAGGGGTCTATGCAGACGGGGACTGGTATATTTTGATGTTCCTGTTTATCCACACGACCGGTTTAAAGGTTTGTTCTATGGCTATTTTTTCCTAATATTTTCTAATATCTTACCTTTGTCGCTGTCCTTTCCAAGATCTGAGTTTATTTTTTGAGCTTCATAATCTGGACAAAGGTAGTTCATCAGCTCCGTTTGGTGACTTCGGTCTAGATTTAGGCAAGTGATCACAAAATTCAAAAAGTTAACAGATTTGTTTATGGCGGCTTGATTAAACTAAACCAAACGTATTGAAGGCCTAGTTTGATTTTTTAAATTCAACATGATGAACCTGGTTTTTTCATAGTTACATTTACAAGAATAACATGATCAACACTTTCTCTTTTTTGGCAGTTTCCTAAAAGGAATGAATCGGGATAAATTTTTTTCACAAATTCTCCTTTCCTGTTCTTAACTTTCACAGTTTCTTGATTTATTTCTTCCTTTCTCCTTTTTCACTTTCACACACATCCTGAATGATGAAATATATCCAGTGAAATTGAACCTCAATTGTTAACACGTTTTATTTCATATAAATATCAATTTGAAGAAAAGTTCTAAATATAATACCCCAATATGGTCAAGTTTGATCCTTAGCCTCCAATATTTCAAATTGAAAAAGAAGATTCGTAGCAGAAAGTGGTTATCATTAGCTTGTAAAGAAATTATGTAAAAGATGGATTGTATTTAGTGTTTGAACCGAATAAAAACCCCTTAGAGATTGAATTAAGCCACATAAACCTAACACAACATGAAATTGAGCAGGAGTGAGCTGAGTATATGACGACTTGATGTGTCTCAACACAGAATTTCTAACCAAGTCTAGGATTACTGACTAGTTTTGTAACTAATAACATTTAATTAAATAATAGTTTTCTTCAATTGTTGACATTGTGGTTATTAATTATGTGATGTTACATGTTATGACTGAAGTAACATAGTGCTCGTATCTTTATCAAACTTAATACTCAAAAATGGTTGGAGTTGTCCTGCCTTTAAACATGACAAGGAGAAGACACCAATTCTGTTTACAATTCCATGCATTTGGTCTGTATTGCCGCTGTACCATGCAAGAAGAACAAATAAATAATGCCTTTCATTTACCTGAACGAGAAAGGAAAAACCCGTAGTATTTCTCAGTAAGAAGTTTCTCATACTACAAAAACTATTTAAGAAACCGATTTCTTTCAACAAATGTTTTCACACACGCGGATATGTAATAAATTCTCTTACCTCGGATATTAATACTGAAAAAAGAAAGTTACCTGTGAAGGATTTTAGCATATATTAGTTAAAACCTGTGTAATTTATCCTTTCCTCTCTATCTTCACAAACATACCAGGCAATGAAACTTGAGCCCTCAAAATTTGTCATGCTAAGGCCCGACTTTTTCTGTTTTATTTTTTCTAGGAAAATATTTTAATTAAAAATATTTAAGAAATTTTAAGATAATTATGGCTTTCATGAAACTTCCAAAACAAAAACATTATTTTAATATTTTTCATGATATATAATAGACATTGTAAAAAAACTGTAAAAAGTTATTCTTGTTCTTTAAGTGAATGATGAATGGAGTCTTATATTCCTCAGGATTGATTAAATGAAGATATCTATAAAGGAAAAACAAAATTAAATGAGCTACATCTAATTAAATTTCAATTGATACAAATGGATAAAAAGTAGTGGATATATATTATAATAGAAATTTATCCCTGCTGTCGGTAATATATAACTACGCAGGTGTAGTTATAAATCTAAGGGTGATTAAATTTTAAAAGGAACTTTAATTTAAACCAAAACAAATCTTTTGTACGGTCAAGATTTTGTTCTGTGACGATATGTAATACGTTATTTTCAAAGGCTGTATCTTATAAATCTGTCACTAATATTTATGTTTATGTTCAGTTTCAAAGCTTGAAGGATTTGTTTCCAACAGGGAGCAAACTTATGAAGATCCTATTGAAGAGTAAAGTAGTTGTTTCATTCTGTGTTTCCATCAATTTTGTTCAAAGAGCTTATTTATTTCAATATAGTTGGACTCTAATTTTAGAGATTTTTTTTCTTTCAGGTTGTTGTATGCAGTTTTTGTAGTTTCAAATGAAAATGTGACAGTTAGTGACTTGGCAACAACCCTACAGGCTGACTTATCACAGCTGCAGGCTGCTGCTGCTTTTGTGTGTAGATTGGGATGGGCAACAAAAGTGATTGATCCAGGATCTATTATTGGAGATTCAACCATACTTGCATCTCCTATGAGTACAGTTAGCGACGAAGATGGTTCTGTTGCTGGTCAAAATCATGATAATACGCCTTTAGAGAATGACTCCATTCAACAAGCTGATACCTCAGCTTCAGGGAACCATGCATCTCGTTCTTCCTACACTCGTGTTGCTTTCATAGTTGATGCTAATATTACATCCTACCTTATGATGGGATCTGTTTCACCAGGTTTATATATACCCGTCACTCCTTGATTCGTGAAGCTTGAAGTTTAACTATTTGATATAATTTTCAGAATTATTTTTTGGGTTAAATTATTCATTGTATCCTTTTTGTTGTGCCCATTTTAAGTCTTAGTTTCTATACCAGAAAATTATAGGTTTTAATCCTCATATAATTTTTATAGATACGACAGTTTATGTATCGGATTTATACCATAAAAAACCTAGTATTAGTGCTCGCCACAGTTACCAAAACTTTACTCTTACGAATATGTAAGGATCAAAACTTAATTTTCTCGTAGGGACTAGAATTTTAAAGGGTTGTCTAACTTATCTCAAGTAAATATGGAATTGAACAATTTCATTCAAAATTATTGGTATAATTCTCTAATATACTTAAATATGATTGGTTGCAAGTATTAATTGTATTTATTTTTTGGATGGGTTGCTTATAGCATTTTTACTTGAGATAAGTTATTCAGAGGAAAACTTAAAATAAGACAGTCAGTCACAGGGACTTAGTGAAGAGTTTAACTGTTTTGTCAAAATATAAGTTATATTATTCTTGAAGGCAATTTGGATGAAATGAATTCTGCTACTCATTACGGCGTCTGAGTTGGTTTATCTTCTTGTTTGTCGCCAAACTTGCAGGCCTGAAATCTCATGCTGTTACACTTTATGAAGCGGGAAAATTGGGTCATACGAGCATTACTGATCTTTGCAAGGATCTTAGTACCCTGGAAGGTGCAAGATATGAGGGAGAATTACAGGAGTTTGCAAATCATTTATTTAGTCTGCGTTGTGTCTTAGAATGTCTTCAATCAGGTGGAATAGCTACTGATGAAGAAGAGGGAGGTTCTGATAACCTGAACATGATTACATCAACCAATGATGGGCCAAGTTCTGTGATAGCTGAAATTTTGGATGAAAAATCAGAAGAGTCTGGTGTTTTACAAACTGTGATTAGTACTGAGGAGTTAATAAATTCTGTTTCAGAGAAATTCGTGGAGGCTTCAGTGTATAGTGAAGGTGTTCCTAGTAGTAGTGGGATGGATGATGAAACTCATTCCAGTACTTTGGAGGAAGGAAGTGATCCTCACATTCAGGAAGCTGACAAAGGTGTTCCTAGTACTAGTAGTGGGATGGATGATGAAACTCATTCCAGTACTTCGGAGGAAGGAAGTGATCCTCACATTACTAGTAGTGGGATGGATGATGAAACTCATTCCAGTACTTTGGAGGAAGGAAGTGATCCTCACATTCAGGAAGCTGACAAAGGTGTTCCTAGTACTAGTAGTGGGATGGATGATGAAACTCATTCCAGTACTTCGGAGGAAGGAAGTGATCCTCACATTACTAGTAGTGGGATGGATGATGAAACTCATTCCGCTACTTTGGAGGAAGGAAGTGATCCTCACATTCAGGAAGTTGACAAGTCACACACAAGTTTCCGTGAGAATGAGAAACTACCAATGTTTGAAGCTGACAAGTCCCACACAAATTTCCATGAGAATGAGAAACCAGCAGTGTTTGAAGGTTCGGATGTCAAGATAGAAATACTGAAAAGAAGAAAGATATATCGTGTGGATCTTCTCCGTTCTGAAAGTTTGGCTTCTCTTACACCAACTACTCTTGATCGTTTGTTTCTTCGTGACTATGGTATACTTGTGTCCTTAGTGCCTCTCCCCCCTTCATCAATTCTTCCTAAACCTACAGGACCTGTTCATTTTGGTCCTCCTGCATATTCTTCCATGAGTCCATGGATGAAATTGGTATTATATTCAACTGCAGGTAGTGGGCCTCTATCAGTTGTTTTGATGAAAGGCCAATGTATGCGCTTGCTTCCTGCTCCATTGACTGGTTGTGAGAAAGCCCTTATATGGTCTTGGGATGGTTCCACTATAGGAGATTTAGGAAGGAAGCTCGAAGGAAACATGGTGAAGGGAAGTATACTTTTGCATTGCTTAAATTCACTTCTTAAACATTCAGCTGTGCTTGTGCTGCCGCTCAGTAGATTTGATCTTAATCAATCTGGAAAACTTATTACTTTGGATGTTCCTTTGCCTTTAAGAAACGCTGATGGATCAATTGCCTCTGTAGGAAAAGAGTTAGGACTAGATGATGAAGAGGAATATTTTAAGCTGAATTCGCTGTTGAATAATTTGGCAAACAAAATGGAACTGTGGACAGTTGGTTATGTTCGGCTATTGAAACTATTTAACGGAACTAAATCAGACCACTTCTCTTCCATAGAGAAATATGAATGGGTGCCATTGAGTGTGGAATTCGGGATACCACTATTTAGTCCAACGTTGTGCAATAGTATATGTAGAAGGATAGTTTCGTCTAAGATACTTCAATCTGGCTCATTTGGCGAACACCATGATGCAATGCAAATCTTAAGGAAAAAGTTACATGACATTTGTGCTGAGTACAAACCAACAGGTCCAACTGCAAAGCTTCTTTACCAGAAAGAGCAAGTTACAGGACAACCTATGGACCAAGCTAGGGCAACATGGAATCCACTTATTGATATTTCTCCCGCTTCAGGGGTGGTATTGAGCGTGCGTCAGAGGTTAAAACTTGCTAACCAACAAAGCAGCCAAAATGAAGTGTTGTGCTGTGATGGCAATGTTCTTAGGTTTGTTGCTGAATTCCTATTAATCCGATGCTTAAAGTTATATATGTTTTCATTAGATAAAACTCTATTTGCCTTGTCAAACACAAGACAGAAAGAATGCTTTTCGTAACTTGGATTTTCTAATCATCTAAAGTCTCAGAAAGTGTGTGCTCTTGCATGGTGCATGCAGATCTTACGCATTAACTCTTCCTCATGAAGCTGCCACGAAACCAGTTAAAGAAACCCCTGAAGCCAATAAGACAAAACCTGAACCAGAAGCAAATGATAGTAAAGAAGCAATCCTTCCTGGCGTTAATCTTATTTTTGATGGTTCTAGGTTGCTTCCATTTGATGTAGGAGCTTGCCTTCAAGCTCGCCAACCTATATCCTTAGTAATGGAGGCAGCTGCTGCCTCAGCACATGTACCATTCAAATAGATATGCAGTCATTAATCATTATTGACTACTCCACTTCAAATCTTTGATACACGTGAATGGGGATGCTTGCTAGTAACTCATGTTTAATGGCAATGTGTACTTCTTCAAGATTGATGGCAGTTAATGAGCGCAGACTTGGCCTCAGATTTGAGGTAAATGTTCATTGCTTTTCTTATAATGGTTTGTGTTTTTCTTCTTCAGTGGCATGTCCATAATGCATGTTTTTTGTATCTGTTCCAGATTTTGCTAGATCAAGAAATTCAATCAATTAGAGCTGTGAAAAGAGGAAATATGTTATACAATGTATATATACATATATATATTTTAGGATTTTTTTTTCTCCTGTCAAATTTGAGAAAAATTTATCCATTGGAAATTCGTTCTTTCTTTCATCTTACATGTACTCATCAGTTGTCTTTTACCTCAGATTTTTCTCTGTTTATTGTTCATTTGTGCTCTCTACTGCTTTGTAGATTTTCGAAACAAATTAAAGGGATGCCAAATACGAGCACCACGTGTAATTAATAAGGATAAATTATGTATTGATGTTGGTCACCTGGGATAATCAATTTACTTTACAATATAATAAATTACCTTTTTCCATTTTAGCTTTCAAAACTATTATTCTAAAATAAAAATATTGTAATGTAAGAAGTGAGAGTCTACCTTTAATTTAGTTATTTTGTAAGAACTGAAAGGATAAAACTAAATATATTATAATGTCAAAACCTATTTAATCTTGCCATTAATCTTTTTTTTCCAAAATTTATATAGACAAAATGTAGTGATTTTTAGATTTTAGATTTTTTTTTTCGGAACTTAAACTAATATTTATTTTGGAAGAACAAAAAAGGTATCTTCAAATTTGAAGACAAGAAAAATATATACACCATTTTTACAAGGGATAGAATTAGAACCAGAATACATTTAGGCATTTCTATTTGAATAATGAATTGAGAAAAACAAAATTATTAGTTTTATTTTCCTCCAGATGCAATCAACTTTCCTGACTATTTGAACCACCGGGCTAATGATCACAATCGCTATGTTTATGAAAAATTTAGGGAAAATTATTGCTTAAAATGTATAAATAAAGTAATTAATGTGATTAATAAAACATTATTAGGGTCAGTTAGTTGTGATCAAATCAGGTTATTTGTAGATATTTTGTGATTTTTTTATTCTTAACTAACTTTAATGTAAAAATTTACATTTTAAAAATGTAAAATTCTTCTTTGCATAAGAAATAAAATAAGAAAAAACTAATTTTTTTAGTTTGATTCAATGAGGACGCATGTGTGTTATTTTTTTAATTTTAAAAGTAAATATAAATAATTTTTTTAAATTTTATTATAAATTTTTATTTATTTATTTTGTAGAAAATTTTGTATTAAAGATACTTATTTTAGTTTAAAATAAATTAATTTTAAAATATTTTACAAATAATAAAATAATTAAATCTAGCATAGTGGTTATCTAAAAAGTAAAAATGATAAAATAATTGTTTTAATTTAAAATAAAATTTATTCATTAAAGGATAAAATAAAAAATAGAAATTTATAATATCCTTTATATATAAGTATAGATTTAAAATTGATACAAAAATTAAATCTAACAGAATTGTTACTTAAAAAGTGCACTTAAATTTTTTTTAATTTAACATTCACATCAGTGATTTAATAACATAAATTCAGTTGAAAAAAATAAATTTATAAATACTTTATAAACCATATAAATTTATTAAAAACTTAATTAAAAATTCTTAAATTTATTATAACCTAAACCATAATTAAAATCACGTTTAAGCCTTAAAAAGTATTAATTTTTAGAAATTTGACCTGTTATTTTAAAATATTATAAATTTTAGAAAAAATATTTGTATAGAAAATATCTTTTCATTGCGAAACAAAGTGGTTGAAATCCTTCCACATACTCCCCAAAATATACTCTAACAATAGATTTTGTTACAAAATAAACTGTGTTATTTTTTCTAAAAAAATCTGTCTGGGTTGAGTTCCCAACAGTTCACGCAAGAGATAAAGCGAAAAAGGGTAGAAACGGTGTCGTATGAATGATTGGGAATTTGTGGGCAAGTACGGTAGTGTGCGTGTATATATATTCAATGTGGGACATTGTGAGAGAGAAGAAGGCACTGAAAGAAGAGAGAAAACAATGGAAGGTGAGAAAGAGAATCCGGATGGTAACGCCGCAGCAATGGTACACTCTTTCTGTGAAATCACTTCTTCTTCCAAAGAAGAAGCACTGTTCTTTCTCGAAAGCCATAATTTTGACCTAGATGCCGCTGTTTCTACCTTTCTTGATAATGCCCATAACCCTATAACCCTTCCCCAAAACGACGACGTTGTTCCAAACCCCAACCCCAACGCAGGTGCCTCTTCCCCTCCATCCGATTCTCATTCTCCGGATTTTTACCCCTCGCGCTCACCATCGCATTCGCCGACTCCGTCACCGTCGCGCGCGCCCTACGAGCTCCGATCGCGCAGGTCTCTGGGCAAGAAACCATCTTCCAGCCGCCAAGGCAAAATTCGAACCCTAGGTGATCTCAAACACTCCTCCCGTGACTCTGATTCCGATTCCGATCCAGATTTCCAACCTGACGAGTACTACACTGGCGGGGAAAATAGGTATTTAAAACAATTGTTTATTTTATTGTTTGAAATTGTGAAATATTGAGAGAGTGTGATCTAATGTAACATTTGCATTGGAATTTTGAATTTTGAATTTTGATGTTATTTTCAGTGGGATGCTTGTTCGAGATCCTTCCAGAGGGAACAACAGTGTGGATGATATTTTCCAACATGCTCGGGATGTTGCTGTTGATCCGCCTCCTGAGAACCCTCGAAATTCTTCGAGAAGTTTCAGTGGCGCGGCGAGGTTGCTTTCTGGTGAGACTGTTCCGTCTGTTTCTCAGCCTCAGCGTTTAGAGGAAGTCACCCACACTGTCACATTTTGGAGGAATGGATTCTCTGTCAATGATGGACCTTTGAGGAGGCTGGATGATCCACAAAATGCGCCATTTCTCGAGGTAAATGATCCACAAAAAACTTTTCTTTCATAGTCTTTTATCCATGTCTTCTATATTAATAAGAACGTCTTCAAAGGGTGCATGTACGTTTCGGTAAATGGTTTAACTAAGTGCTTATGGAAAGTGTTCACTGAGTGATTATAAGTTGTAGTCTCTTTTTATAGTCTGTTCTGAAAAGGTTACTGAAATAAGTTATGTTAAAAATGCACCTTGTCGTCATCGTGTCAGCTTAGTTTTTGTAAGTTTTTTTTTTCTTACTGGTACTGTATTTGGATAAAACTCTTCATTAGCATTTACAAGAAAATTAAATGAAAATGGTGAAACGAATTAAGGTTTTTTCCTAAGTTAGAAATATCCTATGCAGTTAGATTTCATAGAAGTTCGTTTAAATTTTCTGGTGCATAAAGCAGTGTTATTAAATAGCCGCTGTATCGGTACTATATTACTGTTACATTGCAGAGCTTATCGGATCTGCAATTTCATTTGCTGTTGTAGCTGCTACGATTGTTGTTGTTATGGCATGTGTTCTGCATTTTGCACCTACCTCTCATCTCTATCGATTATATATTCAATTGAAAATCGGAATTAGTATTTTTCCAAAAGAACTTTTTATTGTCATTTACTTAATACTGAATTATATATTCGTAATTGATATATCATATAGTTCAACAGCTATGCAACTTCTGCAATTTGCCTGCAACATTATCCACTATATGATATAATGGATTATTGGCTTTCCACCATTTTGCCTGCAGCACTTGTTTGCTCTACGTTATACAGAATTGTTTGTTTTCCATAATTTTTCATAGTCCACATTTGTTAATATTGCATAAGTTTATTTTAGGTTATAAAAGAAGAATTCAATTAATTTCACTTTCTTGTTTTTCTTTACTTGTATATAAAGAAGTTTATCCAAATAGAATCTCAGTCAATAGCTTAGGACATAAATGAGCTTCAATTCGTGGCTCTTTTTGTTGTGACTGCTTTCACAACTTGCAACTTGTGAAAGTTATCGTTGTCTTCTCATTGAATAATAATTTTTTTCACCTCAATACAGAGCATAAAGAAGTCTGTGTGTCCCAAAGAGCTTGAACCAGCCGATCGGAGAACTGCTGTCCACGTCAACCTCACAAGGCGCGATGAAGACTATCCAGTACGCCCTTTTCTATTTATTTTCTTTGGAGTTGGATTTGTTCGCTATCCTATATATGGTTTTTACCTTTCTTTTTTCCCTTTTGTCAATGTTTATGTGCAGGAACCGGTGAAGCCACGCCATCTTCCTTTCCAGGGTGTTGGAAGAACCTTAGGTGGCCCCAGCTCCAGCAGTGATGAAGCTACTCAAACAACTGGTGCTTCACCAACTACTGCTCCACTGCCAACATTGGGGTTAGTTGTAGACGAGTCACAGCCAGTAACATCAATCCAGCTGAGGTTAGCCGATGGCACACGCATGGTTTCTCGCTTCAATCACCACCATACAATCAGAGATGTTCGTGCATTCATTGATGCATCAAGACCTGGGGGAGTCAGAAGTTACCAACTGCAAGCAATGGGGTTTCCTCCTAAACAACTCACTGATTGGGACCAGTCTATAGAACAAGCTGGGATAGCCAATTCAGTTGTAATCCAGAAGTTGTAGGTTCTTTACCAAATTTCTATTTCCAGTGGACTTGAAATTATTATTCTTATGTTTAAACATTGATTGATCTACGTATATTAGTGAATTTGATAAAATGTTCATTGATAGCATACTCCACTCCAAATTTGCTTTTACAAGATAATCATTGTTCGGTCACATTCACCTCGTAACTTTAATTTCTGATTACAAATCCTATACTTTTCTAGAGTTGAATTTTATGCACAAATTGTATATTTGTGAACTAAGGCCATTACTACATAATAGTTATAATCATGTCATGGTTGTTCTTGGTGGAATTTTGTACTGGGTAAATGGTAAATGTACTTGTGTTTCTTTTATGTTGATTTTCTTATAAACACTTATTGCTTTTGCGTACTTTGTGACGAGCAATTATTGTACTTAGTACTCATATTTTCTATATAGGGTTCCTAGTGAGAGTTTCTTTTTTATGTTTGTTGGGTCTATGTTTGATAATTTATATATAGGATTCCTCAAGGAGACAAAGGTTGGCTTACTGGAGTGCGAGATGTTTTACCTGCGAAGGAAAACAGCAATTGATTTTCAAACGTATTCGTGAAAGGTGGAAAACAGCCAGAAAGTAAAAATTAACTTACAGAGAAGGTGAGTGTGAGGGATAGTGATATGTGAACAGTTAAATTATAGGCCCAGAAACAGATCTGCCCTAGCTACTACTTGCGTTGGATAAAACAAAAAAGTTAAATCAGTTCCTTAATATGGTGCCAACATTTTTTGAGCTACCTAGTACTTGCATCACTCTTTCCTTACTTCCTAATCTCATGCCATCAAATGAAAGAATTTATTGGCTCTATCAAAATCTGTGTCCAATTAAGATCCTAATTTTTATACTCTGTTCATTGTGCGACAGTGTATTATCATAGTTAATAGTGTAAATAGTTCTTAAACAGTGCTGCCAAGGAGGGTACCTGCATAGGAAAAAGTTGTTAGATGAATTTGAAGAAGACAACAGAGAAGGAGGAATGAAAAAGACAATACAAAGGCTTTGAAGTAGAAACCATGAGATGGTTGGTGAAGACAAAATGTTCTCACAACGCAGCAACTTCAATCGCTTCTAATGTTTCCACGATGACCAACTTTACTATTTCAGTCCTATTTCATGATATTTTAGGGTAAATTAACATTATACATTGCGTAACTAGGAATTGAGTAATGGTTTTTCATGTCATATTAACTTTCACTTACTTTCTTCTGTATTCATAGCCTCATCCAATGATTAGCTGCAAATTTATTGGCGCTGTTTTTCATACCAAACTGTTCCTTCCTCCACTTCGTATCTTTATTGCACTCTATTTTACTTTATTTTGTCAAACAGCTTTTTTCTTGGCATACTTCAACTATTACTAAAAATTGTTTTTCAAAACCGGTTTTTATAAATTTATTATGTATGTATGTATATTGATAATACAAATACCTTTTACAGTATCATGTGTGATAAATTTATCTTATAAAAAATTTTCATAGAAATTATATCTATCATTTTTATGAAGGGTAAACAAAAAATAAATCGATATTATCTAATAAAAAAATTAGCATTAAGCATGTATACATACATATTCATATAATGCTTTAAATAATTATACTTATAACATAATAAATCAAATTATTACACTTAGTAACTAATAGTTTTAATACAAAATATCGATGCAGAAATTTAATATAATGTTAAAAAAAATATAAAATTGGTTCTGTAAAAAAATTAAAACTATAATATATATATATATATATATATATACACACACACACACAACATTTTTAGACACTAATTTCACATATTTGTTTCTTAAACCTTTAAAAGAGAATATAAATAAATTAATAATACGTTTTTTATAACTTTTTTTCTTTTTTAAACGGTCAACTAATTAGAAACTATAATAAATTCAGACACACAAAAAAGAGTTTAAAAATAAAAGAAATCATGTAAAGGTTGGATTTAGTAATTGGTAAATATAAATTATTGTTTAATAAATTAATAAGATAAATATAAGAAAACTAAGGTAAACACTTTAATATTTTAATATTCTTGTAGTAAGAAGCAAAACAATGATGCGTTTAAATAGTAGTTAGGGGGTCCCAATAGCAATGTTTGTGAAGGTCCAAGGTTGAAGTTGAAGAGAACCCATAAAACGCATAAGCAGCTTTTGTTTTTATCTCTGAAAAGTGATTCGCAAAATCAGATCAAACCAAAAGCCCCACAAACATATGTTGGGAAAAGTGACAACAAATAACGACACGATTAAAAGTATATATATGAAGATGTTTAGTTAACAATTGATAACTTTTTATTTATCTTACTTTTAATTTAGTGAGTTTCCAAATTATGAATCATACTAAAGTGTGTGAGATTAACAAGGTAAGGTTATTCTTCTTTATAACATTCTTAGATGTCAATTAATTAATCATAAGTTATTCACAAATTATAATTTTAAATAAATAGTGTGTGAAAAAAATTACACACACGTGTATATATATATAGAGAGGTATCAAAATCTCACCTATTCAAATAAAGTTGATTTTTGTAAAGAATATTCATAATTTATAAAAACAAAAAAGCTTAAAAGGATAAAATAGATGAACTTGATATACTCAGAAGAATAATGGTATTTGAAAAAAAAAATGCTTAAATGATAATATTAGTTGTTATTTACAGAAGTATAGTATGTATGAGATAGAAGAGTTGTGAAAGATAATAATATTCGCATGTCACAATTTTCCAAATCTTATTCTTTGGTATTGATTTTTAAGAATTTAAAATCAAGGTAATCCTTTATACTCATAACAACTATTTATTGCACAATTCAATTCAAGCTAATAAAGTAAGTACTAATAAACCCTAATAAACTATCTACTAATTATATTATTTTGTTAACATTTTTTTTATTATCAGAAACTATCAGCTGTCCAATAGAATACTATTTTTTCATTTGATAAGTATCAGAATAAGTATATATATATATA
>Ga0214544_1008062_pt1 | contig 17934 bp, 4 predicted proteins | sample CNSS3metaG_FD_160074 | JGI IMG/M metagenome (GOLD analysis project Ga0214544, IMG submission 160074) | Root nodule microbial communities from cowpea collected in UCLA plant growth center, Los Angeles, California, USA - CNSS3 | ecosystem: Host-associated > Plants > Roots > Nodule | place: USA... | reverse complement strand
CTTTGGGAATCAAAAATAATAAACACAAATGAAAAGGGATGAAGGATTAGTGAACTTCCTTTCTAAACATGCTTAGTCTTCTTAAGCATGTGCCTTCATCCTTGGTTGGGGTCAATCCTTCATCAATAACCTAATGTGGTATTAGTTACTTCTTAAATGCGTGTAAGTTTACAGTATGGTTAAGGGATATGGCGTAGGGGTCATAGTACATAAGATGATACCAATACTTGACCAATTGATGCATAGTAGGTCTGATTTAATTATTAGAAACAACTTGGACTGTATCTAACTAGACCGGTATTATTATGGATCAATGTGGGATTCATAGTTAGGTAGGGGTGTAATGAAGGTGAATTATGGGTTATAGTGCATGATTGGATTACTCAACTTAGAAAGCTAAGTTGAGAGGGAAACAGGTTAGAAAGTGGGAAATATGATGTAAGCTGCAAACCAGTAATCTCGTTGTACTGGTGTATAGCCTAACGGTGAGATATCAACCATCAGGCGATAGCTACGAAAACATGCGAAGTCTGGAATGCGTGGCGCTTGGCATTAAGGGTTGTCCGTCAGGCGATACCTACAGGAACAGTGGCATCAGAGGCGCTTGGCACCTGACGGCACGTGTCCCCCGCTAGGCGGTCTGGAAGTACATTTTGCCTGGAGGCTCAAGAGTAGCGCCAGGCGATAATGCAAAGGCAGGGCTTGTGTTTTGCTTGCTTTGGATGTGCGTGGTCTACAAGGCTTTAGTGATATCTCGAAGATTGACTTGCTGAAGTGTTCCTTGAGTTGTGGCTTGAAACATTATCCCTTGAGTTGTGGCTCGAGATAGAGGGTATACACGTGGCATTCCTTGAGTTGTGGCTCGGGATGGCCGAAGATTTTGGTAGTCTTGGGACATTACGAACTATGCTTTGTATTGGGAATTCCACCTTGTGTTACAAAGTGTGGTCCGTAACAGGTTTCTTGCACGTGTTCTACAAGTTGTGGCTTGTAGGTGTGGCAGCAAAGGGGATCTTGAGGTATTCATCTAAAGACGTAGAACATGGATAACATGGTAGTGACCATGTGGTATGAAATCAAAGGATGGAGTTCCTTGATGTGTGTGTGCATATACTTGAATTATATATATATATATATATATATATATATATATATATATATATATATATATGTGTGTGTGTGTGTGTGTGTTATTATGTTAGATCACCTTATCTGCTTATGTTTGGCAATGATCGTGCAATGCGTTACATGAGAGCAGATGATGTTGTAGGTGGTTCTGGTGAGGCATAGAGCCGGACCGAGGCTAGCGTGGGAAAAGCTTTTTTCAGAATTTTCTTATCGCATGGATTTTCTTTATGATTTTGTAAACTATATTTTATTAGACATTGAGTTTTGTAATGGTTGTTGAAATTTATGGATTTTATAGCAATGACGATGAAATGAACGATTTTAAATTTTCCGTGGTTTGGGAAGATAATTTATAATAAATGCGAATTTGTATTTATTTCTATTTTATTTTATTAAAATTCGTAATATTCGATCAGGATGTTACATTCTCACCTTTAGCGAAAGTACAACCTCAATTAAAAATGAGAACTTTTAGATTATATTCATACTAAATTCAACCAAACTATATTCTCAATTAAATTTTACTATGCCTAATCATGTCTATTCCTTTGCCTCCGCACCAAGTAAAAAGTTAATTAATCAAAGTAAAGGCTTGACTAATTTTATTTAAAGTTATTACCTTTAATCAAAGTAAAGCGTCATATATTGGTAAAAATTCATTTAATCGCATTAAAGTTTATAAATTAAATTAATGTATAGTCTCCATTAAATTTAAAAACCATTTGACTCATATGATCAATATGTATATAGATTAAAACACCTCGCTAATTAGCTAGATTGTAAAATTCTTTTTACTTGATTCAGAAACAAAAGACATAAATATACGAAAACCATAACAATAAAGAAAAACAAAGAAATTATTTTATTCTAACCTTAGAATCCAATATGAAATTACACTAGAATCAACTCTATAAGCTTAAACTTCCATTGATGAGGTGATATATATCCTGAATGTAAGAAAAAGTAAAAAAGGGGAGTCGAAAGAAGGTGAGAGATGTTGTGGATGATAGTTCAACAAAATTAGAGTTACTAATACTCTTCTTTCTCTTCCCCTAGGTCTCTTTAAAAGAACATGGATTATGCATTTCTTTTGTTGAAATATTTTTTATGGTAATGTAATATCTCTTAAATAATATAAAAGATTTGACCACTTTAAAAATATTTGACAAATATTATCTATTGATATTTTCCGATATAATTAAATTAATTAATTAAAAATATCTAATCACTTATCAACAATTCAATTTTGCCAATTTTCCCATTCAGTCATTGCAATCACGTCCAAATTTCTGCCAAGTCACCATTCGCAGGAATGAGTATACCTAAAACGAAGTTGTTGTGAGACGCAATATGTGTGGTAGATGTCCAATTTGTCGCGTTGTTGTAGGTGTGCATGGATGCTCGTTCCACTGTTTCGTGCAGCTAAGGTTGGTGCACGTCAATGAGGTCCAAGAACGTTTCTAGCAAGTTGAAGGCTCGCACGATTACTCGTGGTTCATCCAACTGCTCTATAGGTTGCACGCAGTGATTGACATTGTATATCTACGTTTTTGCAGGTGTTGGTTGTAATATCCAAAAACATTTATGCAAATAAAAAGTTATTTTTAATACATTTTTCACTCACAAGCTCAATAATTCTAATTATTACAAATCCTAATTAAATTAATCTTTTAAGCATACAATTCAATTAAAAGCCCAAGATTAAAGGTTAAATGGGACCATAAATATGCATTCACAAAACCCAGCCAAACGACCAATCCACCTACAAAATCAAAGTCGACCACAATAGTTCAACAAAACGGCCCATCCAATTGCAAACATAAAGTCAATTACAATTCGATCAAAGGGCCAATTACATTCACAATAAACATTCCATTTACGCTAATCAAACTTTCGAGCTTGGGGGGCTTATGTACGTACCTGACCCAACAAATGTACTAAGTAGCATGACCCAACAAGGCCTATTTAATATTATTAATGTAAGTGTTTAAATAATATTCTAAGAGATATTTGTTGGTGCAATGATCATATATTAAAAGAATTTGTGACTAAATCTCGGTAGTTTGATTATGTTATAATATCTTTTAATACCATATATCAATAGAACAAAAAATATGGTTAACCAGGTAAAATATTGATTTTTTTTATTATCTTGCTAATTTAATATATAAACGGTAAGTTGTTATATATTGTTGATATTATCTTATATTAACTAGATATTTTCTATTTTTATAGCTTAATTCACAAGGTCTAGAAACCTTATAAATACACATAGTATTTGACCAGGATATACTCATTACTATACTTATAGATCCTAAGCTCTAGAGAGTTTTTTGCAAGTGGATCTCCCCCATTTGGAGGAGCAATAGTAAATTCACTTCCTACCATCAACAACATTCAAGTCACGACTTGGATCTTGTTGTTGGACTGATGAAAATAATATGTCTTGAAAAGTCCTACATTGCCTTGGATAACATAGGGAGTGGGTGTTAGTGACTATATAATGGGTTCTAAGTCCATGATGTTTCTTGCTCCAAGTCAAAGACACTTTGAGTTAGTGTTTGACTTTTCTTATTCTCTTGCAATAGAGGGTTGTGAGGTGTAGCTAAATTCTTGCTCTGGAAAGTGTGGGTGTACTTGGGGCCAAAGGGTTGAGAGTGTTTTTTGGGTGTTGTACAAATTTGTACATAGTGTGGTCGTGGTTTTTCTCCATATTTGGAATTTCCACATTATATTATTGTGTTCTCTATGTTAATCTTATTTCTCTATTAATAGGGTGATTCTTTTAGGAGTAAAGACAATAATGTTCTTAATTGATGATGTATTTTTCCCAACACTTGTTACCTATCCAAAGGTCAACGCTCTAAATTCCGGTAAAAAAAATAGTCTTTATTAATGATAAGTATTATTTTGAATGGTCGTAATTTTTAGTTTATAATATAGTTTTAATTTAGCTAAAATAATGATTGTTCTTGTAGAGACAATAACAGATTATTAAGGGACTCAAATCTCATCTTACCATAATCTTTCAACCTCTCAAATGGATGCTCTTCGACCCTATTTGTCATGTCTTCATCCCTTGACGCTTGGTGGAGCATTTGAGAATTACATGTAGAAAGGGCTCCAACAATTAAGTCAGTAATAACTCTCGAAGTCAAATCTTAATTCTTGCATTAATGAAATGCGTACATTTAATTGTTGAGGTTCACTCTTATTTATAGAAGATTAATCATTTTTTTCTCGGTTTAGGTTATGGGTTGGGCCTTGATTATTTCTTTAATGGTCTAGTCCTTTATTCGGCCCGTATGGGCTTAGTTAGGCCTAGGCTTCAAGTTCAATACTTTGTCCTAATGTTTTAACTGTTTTATTCCAAGTTAGGGTGGGCGACATCACTGGTTACGAGAAGGTCGTGCAGTTAGCGAACATTATGTAGATTTTGTTTCACCGTGTAGTATTCTTTCAAGTTCGATGAGTATTTATTAGTTAGCGGCCTTTAGAGTTAGCAATTTTACTAAGTTAGCGGTCCAATCCGACTATTACAACATAGCAGCTAGTTTAGCCATTGGTTCATAGCGATCAATCCGACCATTATGGTACAATGATTAATTTTTTTCCTTTAAATTAGATTATATTTAATAAATTTTTAGTAGAAGATGAGAGAAGACATGCCTAAGTAGGGAAAGCTACTCTAAGTTGAACCACGAAAAAAAAGTCAAATAAAGAAAGCATACGTGGAGACAATTGGGGCAGTTAGTGGTGAGACAGATAATTACAATAATTACCCAAAAGGCAATTTAAAGAAATAAGAAATAGAATCAGTGTTAGTGTGCACATCATTAATTTCATTATATTTTGTTATATTTTATATGAATTGATGTGTCCAAAAATAATTGTAGTATAACAAGAGAAAACACAAAGAATGAGGCAAATGATTTTAATTATAAAAAATATACCGAAGTTGTAATATAATTGGACACGAGCACGCGTCCATCCTCCTGATAGACAAAATAACTAAAGTATAAAGCTAAAATCTCAATTTCTTTTCATAAATCTTATTGTTAAAAAATAACACCAAATGAGTAGCAAGTTAGTTAGGTAAAAACACATCCATTATCATTATAGAGAAAATGATGTGATCCCAACAAGGCTTATAGCTTGGGTTAACGCCTAGGCCCAAATCATGCTCAAGGCCCAATACATGGCCCACATGCACCTTCAAGCCCAAGCCCATCAAGAGGCCCAATAACAAGGGGCATGCTAAAAAAAGATCAAATTGGGCTTCATTCAAGATGGCCCAAACCCACATGGGCTTCTCATACTCTTCACATGGGCCAAAGAAGATGTGAAGATTTGAAGAGGTGTCTCAAAGAGCAATAGAATAGCAATAATATTGGCCTATTGTTTAGGCTTTGCTTTCTAGAATAATAAGTCAAACAATGAGTAGTTGAATTGATAAAATTGGGCTTGACTAAGCCCAATAGGAGATTTGGCCATGAGCTATCAAAAGAGCCAAGGTGGACTAAGTGGAAGTCAACACTTCTTCCTACACCTCATGGATCCAAAGCATCCAAGGGTTAGGAATGCTTCCTCCTTTTCCAAGGCATCATCCAATGGCCAAGATCAAGCCTCCTTCTCCAAGCTTGATCTAAGGGCCAAGATCAAGGTCCACTCCATCCAATGGCTCTCCTTTCTCATGTGTAAATGGCTTCATATAAAAGCCAAAATTTCACTCATTTATAGACACTCTTGAATTTTGCAATAAAAGCATAGTGTTGAGAGTACTCCACCCTATTGCATTTGAGAGTCTCCTTTGCTAGAGGATTGAATCATGTCCTCTAGCCACCTTCCCTTAGCTTTCTCTTAAGCTAAACCTTCAAACACCTTAGTCCAAACCAATGCTTAGCAAGAGCCTTAAACACTTGCTTCCACTCCCTTCCATGGATCACGTCTACTTCATGGAGCTTTCATCCATTCCGCACCAAGAGCTCCACCATTTTGGTATCTGACCTCATATCAGAAAATAACCAAGCTAATGCAATGTACATGTTCAAAGAAGTTAATTATATGAGTTAAAAAGGAGCTCATGACTAATAATAACAAGTAGCCAGGATGCATCATCAATGAAGATATCGAAAATCAAACAGAGATTCAGAATACAAAATAGTACCACATGATGGTTTTCTTCATCTTGTTCTTCAAAATTTCTTCAAAAATTTGTTCCTTTTCGTTATCTTAAACTAGTTCTTCAACAATTGCTTCAACTTGAACTTTATTTTCTTCAACATTTGCTCCAACTTGGTCTTGATCGTTTTCTTCAACATTTGCTTCAACTTCGTCTTCACTGTGTTTTTCAACATCTGCTTCAACATTACCTTTTTCATTGATCGTTTGCCAAAAAAAAAAAAAGAAAAGAAATATGATAACTATTATTTTTCAAAATGATAAGGAAATTGATGTAAATTAATCCAGCAACAAAAATCTACATTTTTTTAGCACTCAATATTTACCAATAACTAACATTTATAGCCAAATTATATTAGTAGGCAGCGGCGGAGCATAGCAGGAGTAGGGAGGGGTCATGGCCGCCCCAATTTTTTGATTTTTTTAAAATTATATATATTTGAAATTTTTAAAATTATAAATAGTATAATTTGAAAATTGATCCAAATTAAATTTTGTTATTTATTTATTTTTATAAAATACAACATGTTAATAAATAATAAAACATAAAATTAAATATAATAAAAAATAAAATAGTTAGGTATAATTATTCTTTTAGTCTTTATTCTTGTCTAAAAATATCAAATTGTGATTCAAACATTGGAACTAAATCGAGACTAAAAAAATTGAATGACCAACTTGACATTTTTTAAAAATAGTAACAACAAACAAAAAAATAATTAAACTAAACATTTATTAAGATATTTTTATTTTCTTCTCACATTGTCTTTTTAATTTTTTTCACAAAATTGTATTCATCTCTCGCTTTCATGTTTATTTATTTTTTGTTTTTGAAGAAAAGATTGAAATTAGACACATATTCATTATTTTTGCTCTCATTTCTCATTTGTTTACTTTATTTCTCGGAAAAAAAAATATATAATTCTCTCTCGTCTCATTTGATGATAAAATATTAGTTTAATAGTTTTTAAAATTATTTTTTATCTCATCAGCCTTTTGTATACTCATTTTCTATGATTATAGAAAAAAATGATGTATTATATGTTTTTTTATAACTAATTTTTAATTGTGACTTAATTATAATATTTTTTTCTTTCTAATAATTATGTCTCTTAATATTTTATTAAATTATGATAAATTATTTTTTAATATATTAAAAAAAAGTATATCGACGAAGAATAAAATAATAAATTCATTTTGTAAAAGTGATAAAAGGAAAGCTAAACATGAAGATGAAAACAACACCAATTATACTTCTTCACCTTCACATCTTTTAAAATATTATATTAATGATCAAATCTAACAATCCAATTATTTGATAGAAGAGTCATTTTTTAAAATAGTAGACTAATAATCTTATCAAATAATTAAATAATTATATTATTTTTGTCCTAGCAAAACTTTTGAACAATATCTACCACGGTTAGTTGTTAGTAAGACAAGAAAGGTCGGTATGCCATGTTCCTACTGGATAAGCCAAATTAGTTTATACAATACTTTCAAAAAACCAGGCCTTTTTATTCTTGTCGTGAAATGAATTTCTAATATATCACTGTAACGTAAAAAGGTATTTCAGAATTACTACCTTTTGCTAAAGAATTTGTAAAGTCTAATTTTTCTACAATGAATTAATGGTTTTGAATAGGGGTAAATAAAAATACAAATTGTCAAATTTAATTCTTAATTATCTAAATTTATATTATTTTACGTTCATTTAAATTGATTGACTCAAATTTAACTCTATATTTTTGATCTTAGGTTCAATCCATTTAATTGGATATAGATTAGATATATATTGGATATTTTTTTAGATTTTGATAATAAAAAATCTAAAATATGTATCCATCAAATCAATTAAAACAAAATAAGAATAACATAAAATAAAAATCTGAATTCGGCCATTTTTTTCACATTAATCGGCCTATTAATTGTTCTGACTTCATGCTCCAAACCACTTAAAACTAAAACACTCAACATTGGCCTATCACATCCATACACATTAAACATCATAAATATATAAGAATGACGCACATGACCTCCAACTTATAACACCGCTCTAACTAACAATGGTTCACTTTAGTTTTCATCTTAATTCATATAAATTAATTTAAATGGTATTATGCACGCTCATTCATGTTCTTGAAATTTTATTTGTTATTTTTGGGTCTAATGCCAGGTCAAGCTCAATTAATTTAGTAAGCCTCAACGGTGTTCATTGTTTAACTAAAACAAAATCAAAACTAGTATGGCTACGGACTAATCTCATAAAAACTAATATCATTTAACATAATTTAACATAAATAGAGACCAAGAACAACTAATATCATTTTATTATAAATTATCACTCAACTCAACTGAGGTTAATCTTAAAACAACTAAGATCAATTTACAAAAACTTACTACTCAACTCCATTAAAGCTTGACCTTAGAACAACTAAGATTTTTCTATTATAAATTATCACTCAACTTAGTTAAAGGTTGATCATAGAATAACTAAGATTGGTTTGCCAACAAAATGTCAAAGTGTGACTCATCTCGATTGGGGGTTGTTCTTAAAACAACTAAGATCAGCTATATATGTTCTGGGAACAAGCTTCAGAATGTTAAAGTTTTCTCGTCAAAATTCCCCCTAGTATGTGTTAAGACTAAAATTGTTTGAGTGTGTATTATTGTTTTGTTGTTGAACGCTCTCCAAACTCATTAAAGAAGTGCATTAATGAGTTTACAAACACACCATGGGATGAAAAAGCATCTTTTCTTTTACCAACACTTTTATCTAGTGACCAAGACTGATGAGTCACTCATCATAAGGATGGATAGGCTCTTCTTTGGTGGTTTACTAAAAGTATTACTAGAAGGAAGACTAATAATTGACATTATCATGTTTTTATTTAATTTTATTTTTATGTTTAGTTGTTATTTTATTTTTTGATTTTATTTGATATTTTAAGTTTTATTCAATAAAAGTGAAAAAGATAAATGTGTGGATTATATTTTGTAAATAAGTGAAAATCTCATAGATTTGAAAAAATTATCAATAGATTATCAAAGTTGGTTACTCAAATTACAGGTCAGAATAATTGAAAAATAATTCAAAGATATGGAATATCCACTAATTAATATATATATATATATATATATATATATATATATATATATATATGGATTAAGTACTAAATTGTTCAATTTATTCAAGTACTAAATTAAGTCCAAATCCAATTATGAAAGTATATAAATTGAGGGCCTAACATAGGTCAAAAACACACACTTAGAGAGAAAGAAACTTGATCTAACTACTTTTGACAGTATAAGGGCATTCCGAAGACTGGATGCAATTAATTTCATCATCAGTGCAATGTTTAGTATGTTTAGGAGTATCTGACTCCCTCATTCATGGGGTTGGGTGTAATGTATTCTTAATTATCCATGAATTCTTCATTCAATATATTTATTTTCATACTCTTATGTTTTGTTCTTGATTTAATTGCATGATAATTATTGATTCCATATTTGTTGGTATCTAATCATTGGACACGATTTTAGAACCCTAGAATAAACAACTAAATGATTGTGTATCTAGACATAAAGTATATCATTGGTCATTATTAACATCTGAATTGAGGGCTTAATGCAAACTCCTAATAAGAAAAGGTCTAAGACATTAGTTCTTATTAAAGTTTAGACTTATTGCTAAGACATTAGGGCTTGTTACATAGTGGCGTGAATGCTAGAGTCAGGGATTAGAAATATATTGTTTGTTGTTTTTAATTGGAATAGATTCATGAAATCCAATCCCAATGAAGCTTTTATCACATATTTTTCTAAATCAAGCTATTTATTTTCATTGTGCCAATTTCTATTTATTCTTTACATTTATTTCTAAGTTTAATTTTTAATCTAAACCCAAAATGTTTTGTTCTTTGTTAAATTATTTGTAAACAATCCATTAAATTTAAATTACATTAGTCTCCAATGGAACTATATCTAGACTTGTCCACTCTATTACTTATGCAATTTGGTACACTTTCCAATCACGTAACAAGTTTTTGGAGCCGTTGCGGCGGATTAAAGTTGGTTTAGTTAATTGTGTTTGTTTACTGATTTAGATTTTTTTATTATTTATTTCAAGAAATAGAAAATTAGGAAAAAATCTATCTTTATTGTTCTACACTGTTTAATGTGTTCCTTCTAGTTTCCTTTACTGTACATGAGACCAGTGTTTTGGCTGATCAATTACTCTACGATTTGTAGACTAAAAGAACAACTCGAAGAAATAACAATATCAGAAGAAGGCTAATCCACAAAGCACTTGAAGCTTCCTCTACAACCGCAGAAAGTACAACTAATTTATTTGATCACGCACATAAGCAACCAATAAATCAGGAAGAAAAGGTGGATATGGTTGAAGAACAACATACTTTGGGAGATTATGCCACTTTCACAAGCCCACTCAATTTCATCAACATAGCCAGGCCAACATAGCTACAACAAACATTGAGATGAAGCCTGCCCTTATACATTTGGTGCAGAACATACAATTTCATGGGTTATCATATGAAAACCCATATAATTACTTGGCCACGTTCCTAGAAATTTTAAACATGGTGAAAATAAACTAGGTACTTGACAATGCTATTTGCTTGAGTTTGTTTCCTTTTTCTTCGGTAGGAAGTGCAAAGGTATTGCACTCTTTCCTTGAAAATAGCATGACTGAATGAGATGTCCAAAAATTTCTTCAAAAATTCTTTCCTCAGTCTAAAGTTAATCAAGTTGATAATTGAAATTCTTATAATAAATTTTAAAAGATTATTAATTATGTCAATTCTTGGATTTGTGTAATAATTAAATTTTTTTTTCATGTCTAGTCTTAAATCTACTTGATAATTCTTAAGGAAAGAGTTGCGGGGTTTTGATGCCTTTCTCACATATAATTGACTCCCGAACCCAAATTTAACTTTTTCTTTTTAAAATTTTTCTATAGTTTTTTACAATAAACTATGGTACAACTACTTTATAATTTTATTTTGCCATCTTGTCACTATTTGGGTTGCTTCATGATAGTTGGATGGGATGCATGGCCCAAGGCATGGAGTGCTCTTAACACCCCTAGTTTGAAAAAGGCACCCTTATCTTTCAATGAGAGGAAGAGTTAGGTTTTACCGAAACCAATTTAGAGACTATTTATAATTTTTTATTTATAATAATGACTATTTTAGTAACCAATAAATTTTTATTTTATAAATTGATATCTATATTAGTCTCTACAATCACTAACCACTTTAATTACTAAAATTAGTTGCTAATGAATAATTTTTATTGTAGTAAATGTCTAACATAGTTCCTTTATGCCTAAATCAACTCAAGATTGGAGTACTATGTAATATCGGAGTTTTAGAGAGCTACGAGATACTAAGCTAAGAGATTTGTGATCCCATACGATATTCGCCGATCATAATTGAATTTAGGGAAAGTGGAGTTCAAAGCCTTATGTCTCTTAAAGTCACCTTGAGATCGATTTATGGTAGTAGATAGATTAAAAAGATTTCCTATAATCATACATATAAAAGAAAAAAATTGTTAATGTTTAAAAAGAAAAGATAAAAATATTTTGCCAATATTTCATGTCTTAAACATATGTATAGAGATTTAAGTTATTGTTAATGTGTAACCCTGATTATAAAGAGAAAGATAGTTCATAGCCTAGACATTTGAACTTTCTACTTAAATGCACCCAAACTTTAAACCAAATATGAAATAAAAAAGATCGAAAAGAATGAAAAGACTATATATATTTACCTTGTTCATTGAAAGCCTCTGTATCAGGTTGATGATCATCGTCATCCTCATAACATATCCCCTTGTATGAGTATTTGAAGGAGGAGTATATAAAAACAAGGAGGAAGGCTGCGTTCAATATTCCCAACATCAGATAGAACCTGTCTAAATGGGTAGTGTCTATACTCTCCTTGAACCAGCTGCCACCGAAAGTTAAGACGAGTGGAATAAGGAAGAGTTTGCCAATACTATGCACCAATTCACTATAGGAATCCACAAAACTCTGCATTGATTTTGCGACGTGGGCAAGAAATAAACTCTCTAAACCGCCCTCAACAAGTGCCTCCGTCATTCCCAAAAGTATAAACTGCGGAACTAAGGCTGTGATTCTTACTGGACGTATCCGTTCTCCGTTATTCTCATCTATCATCACAGGCAAAGACAATCTCTGAAACTCCACTTTCCGTGCTACCAAGCAGCAAATTACGGCACAGAACATGCCAAAAACAATCCTTATAATCGAAGTCCCGACTGCAAATCTTTTCGACGTAAAATCTGTAGTTCTCATACAACGCAAGCATGCCATGATCAAAAAGCAGATGAATTGCGACACTTTTCCCACGCCGGTTTTGATCAAAAAGAGTTTAGAGATATCAAAACCTTTGGTTGTTAGCATGGTGCTAGCTTGTGCAACAAAATATGTGTTCCCAGTAGCCACGAGTAAACTGTAAGCAAAGAAGGCAAAGCAGAGGCGGAACATAGGAACAAGGCTCTTCACATCCCTCACGTCCTTTACCGTGCAAACTCTCCCATCCCCTTCTTGCGTGTCGGGACTTACTTCAAGATGTCTTGAATCTTGTTGTTGAATTATAGAGGCTGGAAAATCTGACTTTTTTCTCCCACAAGTTGCTTTGCAGATTCTGAAGATCCTCCCTAGATTGCTTTCAACAGCTACTTTTTCGTGCCTATACTTCGTACTTCCAAAGAGGAATAGAAGATAACCCCCTCCCATGGAAACTGCTAAATATCTGAATAGTTCCTCGTAAGATTCAATGAAAAAACTTGTAAATACTATTGCCAGGAATCCAACAAAAAACAATAGTTCCTCATTTTTCTTTATTGTGCTTCCATATTCTATTTCGCATTTTTTTGTTGCTTCAATAAGTGTCGCTTCCTCCTGATGTTCTAGAAAATTTTCTAAAAGCTTTTGACCACTTTTCCCTAGTGCAAGGAACAACATGGCTGCATAGACTGCACGGAATGCTGAAGAAGCTGATATCCATAGTAGCATCAAACCCTGCCATCAGAATGAGAGTTTTTTGTTTTGTCAAGTTGACTTCAAGGTTGGCATAAAAATTTATATATATGTATGTTACCTGGATGGAAGCTGCAGAGCAAACGGTGATCATATTGAAAGGACCCGTATATGCTTCTGAGATCAGAGAAACAAAAATGAAAAGGAGAGACGATAGACTATCTTGTAGATTGTTTAAAGCAGCAGTTATTCGTAGATCCTTCACCTTCCCTGAATCCGACAAGTAATCCACCAAAGTAGACACCACCAACAACTCCATAACGGTGTAGCATGCAATCAAAGCTGAAAACAGTTCAAGGTGAAAGAGTTCATTTAAATTTTACTTCCTATAAATAACACAATTAGTTGCATACTTTAATGATTACCAATGACGGGTATGGTCTTAAGGTTGAACGGTGAAGGGAGTCGGTTAACTAAATTCTTCATTCCAGCAAATGAGAAGTTTATTTCTGAACCGTTTTCTAGCTGCGCCATGGATATCAAAGTTTGACGGGAATTGAACAATCAGTGATCAGACCACGAAACAAGTTACACGACAAAGCTAATAACAGAATAAATAAGCTTTTAGCTCAAGTTTTCAGAGAAAAAAAAAACACATAGATAGTCTTTAAAACTTTTTACACCTGGAAAAGAAAATAAATAAATAAGATTAAATAGAGATTTTAAATAAAAAATAAAATGTTTTATTAAATATTTAATTTAAAAGACTTATTTTACTTAAAAAATTATAAAATGATCTAATTTAAAAACTTATACACTCTTTTCTTTCGTTTTGCTGGCCTTTTTCTTCAAACAAAATTATGCCTACTTGCCTTTTAATTATTAATAAATTAGTGTCTAAATTAATCTCTAATTTAAAATTAGAGTCCAACTTAGAATTAATAATAGTATATAATTAAAATTTATGTAACTAATGTCAAAGACTAATTTAGATTATGATTTACAAATCAATTATAATTTTTTATTCTAGATATATTTTTAGATACCAATAATTTTTATTTTATACCATGATATCTAACTTAGTCAATATTTTGGATTTTAAATTTGGTTGTTATTTAATGATTTTCGTGTAGTGTGATGATCAAAACATGTTTTTTTTTTTATTGAAGTGTCAAAATAAAATTTTGAATTTTTGCTTGATGAATGTGTAGTAAGGATGCATTGCGTTTTTGTCAAAAAAAACTTTGGTTATTAGGGAAGCTCAATATTATTTGTTTTTGCTTAATTAATGTTAAAATCATGTTTTTTTTGGCAAGTTTATGCAATGGATCCCTAGGTGTGTGTATGTAAAATTTTAGAAATAAACACTAAGCAAATGTATAGGTTTCGATTCTTTGTAAAATTGAAACCTATAGTCTGACACTCAAAAAATCATTTTAAAAATAGCATTGACATTTTTTAAATTATTGAGACAATATTTGTAAAGTAATCGAAGCCTATTCTATTACTCTTTTAGTAAAGACTTCACTTCTTTTAGTGATGCCCAACAATAGTCATGACCGAAAAATAACACCACAAAAAACTCATTAAAATATAGGTAAATTTAGAGATAAAAAATAATTAGTCATTTTATTAAGATTAAAATACCTTTTTGGTCCCAATTTTTGTCAAGTTTTTTCAAATAAGTCCTAATTTTGGTTTTGTGTTCAAATATGTCCCAATTTTCGTCAATTTTGTTAAATTGGATCCCTTTTTGCTAACATCGTTTAAATCATTAACGACCATGAACAATGACTGCCACGTGTCACTTCGTGGTTTTTTTGAATTTTTTTATTTTTATTTATTTTTATTTTTATTTTTTTTTAAACTTTTTTAATATTTTTTTAAATGTACACATGTCAACCCAGGAGCGTGCCACGTGTCACTTCATGGTTTTTTTGAATTTTTTATTTTATTATTTTTTTGAATTTTTTTTAAATGTTCACGTGTCAACCCAGTAGTGTGCCACGTGTCAAAGTCAATATTCTATATTCAATTTGGTCCCTATATTTGTTATTTTTGTTAAATTAGGTCCCAATTTTTGTTAACATTAACCAATTTGGTCCCTATCGAAGATGTGACCAAATTTAATTTTTAATATATTATATAAAAATATTTAATAAAAAATGTGAATGTTAATATAAAAATTAAATTTGGTTTTAATTTGGAGAGGGACCAAATTGGTTAATGTTAACAAAAATTGGGACCTAATTGAAAAAAAAATAATAAATATAGGGACCAAATTGAATTTAGAACATTGACTTTGACACTTGACACGCTAATAGGTTGACACATGGACATTTAAAAAAAATTTAAAAAAATAAAAAAAATTCAAAAAAACCACGAAGTGACATGTGGTAGTCACTGTTTGTTAATGATTTAAATAGTATTAGCAAAAAAGGGCCCAATTGAACAAAATTGACGAAAATTGGGACCTATTTGAACACAAAACCAAAATTAGGACTTATTTGAAAAAACTTGACGAAAATTGAGACCAAAAAGGTATTTTAACCTTTTATTAATTAGAGACCATTTTATAAATTAACAATTATTGGTATCTAAAATATTTTCTATTATTAATAAAAATTTATAATTGATTTATGAATTAGAGTATTAATTGGTATTTAACATTAACTATTAAAATGTTTAACTACTTACTATCCATCATTGATGCTAATTAGTCTATAATTTAGAATGAATAATATATAGTAAGATGTAAAACCTTGATAAGTGATATCAGAGACTAATTTGTATTCTAATTCATAAATCAATTATAATTTTTTATCAATAATATATATATTTTAGATACTAGTAATTTTTGGTTTATAAACCGGTCTCTACCTTAATAAATATAATGGCTAATAGTTTTTATCTCTAATTTAATTGTTTCTTAATAACTTTTTTATACATGATTTAAAGTCTTTTGTTTTGCATTTATTTTAAGTTTTTTTAATAAGAAATTTCTATTTTAAGGATTCAAAGAAAGTCTAAATAATTTTTTGTTTTTCATGACGAGGTTTGTCGTGTTCGTAGTTACTTCTTGGTAGATGTTGAGAAAAAGTACTATTGGGTTGATCATAACTGCCCCTCTACTTTGTACTTATTTCTTAAATGAAATAATAAATTCGAACAGCCTTACCCGACAGACGTACAAGGTTAAATTGTTGGGGAAAATTCGTAATAGGGAGACCCGTCAACGAAGGATACATAGAGCATTAATGAAGCTGCTATTCAGTGACCAAAATTTTCACTGTTATAGTAGTCATCAAAGAAACAAAGAAAGAGGGGAAACGAAATCCAACTGCGAACTAATTAGTTAACAAAATATTTCATATTTACATTAGTCACGAAGGAGAAATGAGAAACCAAAGTAAAAGAAAATAGCTTTGAATAAGCAGTGTATTTTAGAATAATATTTTTGATCAAACAAATTATTTTATTAGCAACTGTTGGAAAAACATTTTGCCCGAGAATCACTTTACTAATAGAGAACACATAGATAACTCTCTCACGTTTTTTGATTTCGAGTCAAAGACACTTCAAGCTTGTATTTATTGTTGCAGTGTGACATCAATTGTCCGTGACAGAGGCCAAGTGGGTCGGGTCACAATCGAATTGTGACGTTTGGGCTAATACACTCTTAAATAAAAAGAGTTGCACCCTGACTAATAGTTATAACTTTCGACCTAGTGGTCCAGGTGAGTCAAGTCACAATCCAAGTGGGATTCTTAAATAGTAGGACAATTGCTAAGGGAAAGATTGTTGTAGGTGAATCAATTGTCGCGTGTAATAAAATAGTTAATAGTGTTCCATCGCGTAATAAGACACAAGTATACCTAAGAACACTAACACAAAAAAGCCTTTTAACGTCCGACATTTTCGACCTTTGACGTCTACCCAAACACCGACGTCGTATCGCATGACGTCAAAATAACGTCGGAAAAATAGCAGACGTCACTTGACGTTGGTCTTTTAGGAGTCCGACGTTATCCAACGTCGGGGCTAGTAACACAGACGTCAATTTTCGCGCTAAAATGAGGGAAAAACCTGAGCAGTTTAACGTCTGTCAGAGCCCGTCAGACGTTAAATAACGTCGGCCCTAGTACGATCAGACGTTAAATAATGTCTGTCAGGGCACACCAGACGTCAAACTGCTCCATTTTTTTAAAAAAAAATTGACTGTCTTTACAACATCCATACACCTGAAAATCAGAAAATTATCAGAACAATTTCATAATACTTTCAGCACAATTCTGGAGTTACAGTTATATATAATAGAACTTAAGTTTCAACATATATTATAAACTAATATAAATAACAACAAACTAAAAATTTCAACATGAAATTCTTGTACAATAAAGTTTTTGAAAGGAGTTCTAATTCATGTGGTATCAACTCCATCTCTCCAATAGATATGTCGCCCATTCCTATCTTAGTGTGTGGATAATGTCATCTGGCAGAGGTGATGGATTCTTGAATCGCTGAAAAAGTAATACAATTTCATTATGTATGAATATCATTCTTTAAAGTTTGATATGATTTATAATATGTGAAAG
>Ga0214544_1008061_pt1 | contig 17936 bp, 8 predicted proteins | sample CNSS3metaG_FD_160074 | JGI IMG/M metagenome (GOLD analysis project Ga0214544, IMG submission 160074) | Root nodule microbial communities from cowpea collected in UCLA plant growth center, Los Angeles, California, USA - CNSS3 | ecosystem: Host-associated > Plants > Roots > Nodule | place: USA... | reverse complement strand
GTTTTGGGTTCTAAATTCATTTAGCCTACATGGTAGATAATGTTTTTGATATGGTGTTTATTCATTTGGTTGTAGCAAGACAATTGGGATTTGAAGATGTTAAAAAAATTTCACATTTATGTATGTTGGTCCAAAAATATTTGAAAAGAAGTGAGGAGTGTGATGGAAGAATCTATGAGTATATTTTTCATTTTAAAGAACAAACGTAGATCATGTACATATATAGTCGATGAAATTGAAAGATGCATCCTTAACTATTTTTCATTCATCTGGGATCCAACTCCATCTATCATTAGTCAAGTATAAATCTTAGCTCTTTTTAGTATTTATTCATCCGTATATTTTTTCTTACATTTTTTACCTAAATAAGCTCTAACAAAAAAATATATTTTAGTATAAGACTGATTGAGAATTTTATCAATGTTAAGTTTGCTTTGTTACCTTGCAATGATAATCTGAAATTTCTTATTAACTCTCCAGATACAATTATATATCTTTTCAACTTACTATATTAATTATTTCATTGATGGTTGATTGCAAGCTTTAAGTGTGGAATATCCCCTTTTAGAAAGCTGACGGAAATAATCTTGACAGCTAGAAGGTAAAATTTTATATTATTCAATCCTTCCTTGCATTATTTGTAAATAGCATCTCATATTATTAAGCTAAAAGTTTTGGAAATTTTAAGAACGTATATTTCTTCTAAATATGCGAGAAATGCATTATGTAATTATGTAAGAGAATACATTTTAATTTAAATATTGGTTGTACTTAATATTTTCCTAATACTCTAGTACTGTATGTTTACAAGAAAATAAGGTTTGAAAGAGTAATTATGAGTTTGAGTGACCAGACTATTCTCCACCTCAGTAGAAGAAATGTAAGCAATACATTGTGATTGAGAAATGGTGTCCCCAAACTTAATTGAAAAGAGTCCAGTATTGTTATTTTATGGGAGGTGGCATAGGGTTGGAAAAAACACATTTTCTTGAACCATCCTTAGAGTGTAAATCTCAACCTATTTAATTCTTAATATATGATGATTAATAAACCTCGGTAACAAGAACCGAGACCTATTTCTCTTTTTTATTTTATTTATGTTATTTAAATTGGAAAGCATATTAGGCTCTAGTTGTTCTTGAATAGACCCATAATGTGAAACTTTATGTTTCAATTCAATATCGAAGCCAAAACGCCATCCTTTTTAAAACACCGTCATTTTTAACATCGCTTGCATATGTTGTTGTTCAAAAATAAAGTCTATGTAAAAAATAGTTAAGGATGCATCTTTCAATTTCATCGACAAGCTGGAAAGAAGAAGGTCTTTAATTTAAAAAAATTTGGGAAAAATGGAACACTTCTCTCACTCTCTCTTCATTGGTACACGTACGTTTGTTTTGGGTTTTGAATTCCTTTACCCTACATATGTTAGTTAATGTTTTTTGTGTGGTGTATTATGTATTATTCATTTTATTGCAAAAGGATAATTTGGATTTGAAGATGCGAAAGAAGTTCCATACTTTTGTTTATTTGTTCTTGAATGTTTTAAAAGATTTAAGCGACGTGATGGAAGAATTTATGAATATATTTCCCATGTCGATGAAGAGATCATATATTCTCTCTTTATAAAACTTGATATAGAGTTTGATAGACAACATTTTTTACCTCGTCAGAATATGTTTTTGATTCAATAACCGAAGACCAATATAAAAAATAAGAGCTGCCAAAATTCTTTTGTACATTGGTAGGAAGAATGTCATTCCTCTAAATAAATGTGGAGAGATTGGACACTTATTTGACTAAGTTGTTGCGCTTGTTTTGGGTTTTGAATTCATTTGCCCTACCTTTGTTAGTTGATTTTCTTTTATATGGTGTGTTATTCATTTTGTTACAACAAGACAATTTTGATTTGAAGATGTGGAACAAGTACCACACCTATGCATATTAGTTTAGGAAAATTTGAAAAGAGCTCATAGTGTGTGATGGAAGAATTTTAAAATATATTTCCCACACCGTAAAAAAAAGAACATATATTCTCTACTCGATGATGAGTTTGAAAAAAAAAACTTATTTTACCTTGCCTGTATTTGTTTTGGTTCAACAACCGTAGCCAAATGTCCAAAATAATCGCAGTCAAAACCTGTTTCTACATTGATAAGAAAAAGGTCATTTCTCTAAAGAAATCTGGAGAGATAGAACACTTCTCTTACTATGATGGTAGGTTTGTTTTGGGTTTTGAATTCCTTTACGCTAAATATGTTAGTTAATATTTTTGATATGATTTATTATTCATTTTGTTATAGAACGACAACTTGGATTTGAAGATATCGAAAAAGTTCCACACTTTTGAATACTGATTCAGAAATATTTAAAAGATCTAACGGGTGTGATGGTGGAAATATTTATGAACATGTTTCCCACGTCAACAAAGAGAACATAGATCATATACTCGATGATGAGTTTTAAAGACCATATTTTTTTACCTCGCATGTACTTATTATGGTTCAACAATGAATCTTAATTTCCAAAATAATCACGGTCAAAACCCTTTTCCATACTGGTAAAAGGATCAAGGTCATTTTCTAAACAAATTTTGTTATGACACAAAGAGGACAGAGGGAGCCACTATTCAAAGGAAGAAAACAAGAAAGAAGACATGACTGGACTTGCACCAAGCCACAAGTTCTGTTTTGGACAAGAAAATTATAGAAGGGTAGGGAGCTTGCAACGGAGAAGGGAACGTTGGGAGCTTCAAACGAAAAAGATGTGGTCTTTCCTCTCATGTCCTTTGCACGTTTATGACATTTTATCATTTTCTTATGGCTTGAGACATTTTTACAAAAAATGAAGTTGTTACATATTCTTATTGTTTTCGCTGGTTTAATTGTTGCCGCTGCTTTCTTGTCTCGGTCCAGAGTGGTGGGGAAAGAACGAGAGAAGAAAGAGGTCATTCCTTTAGAGAAGAAATATGAAAAGATAGAAAGTTTTTCTCGCTATGTTGGTAAGATGGTTTTGGGTTCTAAATTCATTTAGCCTACATGGTAGATAATGTTTTTGATATGGTGTTTATTCATTTGGTTGTAGCAAGACAATTGGGATTTGAAGATGTTAAAAAAATTTCACATTTATGTATGTTGGTCCAAAAATATTTGAAAAGAAGTGAGGAGTGTGATGGAAGAATCTATGAGTATATTTTTCATTTTAAAGAACAAACGTAGATCATGTACATATATAGTCGATGAAATTGAAAGATGCATCCTTAACTATTTTTCATTCATCTGGGATCCAACTCCATCTATCATTAGTCAAGTATAAATCTTAGCTCTTTTTAGTATTTATTCATCCGTATATTTTTTCTTACATTTTTTACCTAAATAAGCTCTAACAAAAAAATATATTTTAGTATAAGACTGATTGAGAATTTTATCAATGTTAAGTTTGCTTTGTTACCTTGCAATGATAATCTGAAATTTCTTATTAACTCTCCAGATACAATTATATATCTTTTCAACTTACTATATTAATTATTTCATTGATGGTTGATTGCAAGCTTTAAGTGTGGAATATCCCCTTTTAGAAAGCTGACGGAAATAATCTTGACAGCTAGAAGGTAAAATTTTATATTATTCAATCCTTCCTTGCATTATTTGTAAATAGCATCTCATATTATTAAGCTAAAAGTTTTGGAAATTTTAAGAACGTATATTTCTTCTAAATATGCGAGAAATGCATTATGTAATTATGTAAGAGAATACATTTTAATTTAAATATTGGTTGTACTTAATATTTTCCTAATACTCTAGTACTGTATGTTTACAAGAAAATAAGGTTTGAAAGAGTAATTATGAGTTTGAGTGACCAGACTATTCTCCACCTCAGTAGAAGAAATGTAAGCAATACATTGTGATTGAGAAATGGTGTCCCCAAACTTAATTGAAAAGAGTCCAGTATTGTTATTTTATGTGAGGTGGCATAGGGTTGGAAAAAACACATTCTCTGTGGAGTCATCCTTAAAGTGTATCTCTCGGCCTATTTAATTCTTACAATATTATTAATATATGATTATTTATAAATCTCGATAAATCTCGGTAACAAGAATCGAGACTTTTTTATTTTTTTATTTTATTTATGTTATTTAAATTGGAAAGGGTTTTAAACTTCAATTGTTTTTTAATAGAAGCATAATGTGAAACTTTATGCTTCAGTTCATAATCAAGGCCAAAACACCATCCTTTTTTACATCTTTTGTATATGTTTTTGTTCAACAACCGAAGCCTATGTCATAAATAAACGCAGTCAAAACCCTTTTCTAAATTGGTAAGAAGAAGAAGGTCATTCCTCTAAAGAAATTTGTTGAGATATAACACTTCTCTGTACGTTTATTTTGGGTTTTGAATTCCTTTACCCTATATATGTTTAGTTAATATTTTTGATATGGTGTGTTATTCATTTTGTTGTAGCAAGACAACTTGGTTTTGAAAATGTCAAAGAAGTTCCATACCTTTGTATATTGGTTCAAGAATATTTGAAAAAATTTAAGGGGTGTGATGGAAGAATTTATGAATATGTTTCCCATGCCGATGAAGAGAACATAAATTTTTTGTATATAAAGTTTGTTGTTGAGTTCGAAAGACCACCCATTTTTATCTCATTTGTATATGTTTCGATTCAACAACCGAAGCCTAATATCCAAAATTAACGTGGTCAAAGCCCTTTTCTACACTGATAAGAAGAAGAATGTCATTTCTCTAAGAAAATCTGGAAAGGTAGAACACTTCTTTTACTACATTGGTACATTTGTTTTAGGTTTTGAATTTCTTTACCCTACATATGTTAGTTAATGTTTTTGATATGGTGTATTATTCATTTTGTTGCAGCAAGACAACTTGGATCTCAAGATATCGAAGAAGTTCCAAGACAACTTGGATCTCAAGATGTCGAAGAAGTTCCACACCTTTGTATCCTGGTTTAGGTATATATGCAAAGATATGAGGGGTGTGATTGAAATTTTTTTGAATATATATCGCATGTTGATGAAGAGAACATAAATTCTCTGTATATAAAGCTTGTTGATAAGTTCTAAAAATACATTCTTAGCTATTTTTCATTTAGCTATGATCAAAGCTTCATCTACATCTATAGTTAGTCAAGTATAAATCCTTACTTGTTCTCTTTCCTGTCTTTATTTTTTCATCTGTTATTTCTCATTATTTTTTTAATAAGCTTTGACAAAAACATATTTCAATATAAAATTGGTTTGAAAATTTCACCATGGTTGAGTTTGCTTTGCTACCATACAATGAATGATAATAATCTAAAATTTCATATTAACTTCCCGAATTTAGTATAACATCATATTCTTCCCATGCTTAGCTTTTCAACTTAGTGTATTAATGATTCCATTCTTGATTGGTTGATTGCATGTTTTAGGTGTGGAGTCTCCCCTCAATTTTAAATAAAATTTAAAAAATTTTAAAAACATATGTTCCTTCTAAATATGTGAGAAATGTATTATCTAGGAAATACATAATAATTTAAATTTTTGTTGTGCCTATGGTTTGTGATACTTAAAGGAAAATAAGATTGAAAGAGTACATACATTATATACAAAATAAATTATATATATATATATATATATATATATATATATTAAAAATTATAAAATTTAAAAATTCAAAAACATTTACCCTTAAAAATAAAAAGATAAAAATAAAAGTAAAAAAAAATAAACTTTAATTAAAAGTAAAAAAAGTAAAACATAATAAATATTTTTTTTATTTAAAATTTAACTATTCTTTTAATTTAATTTATTTTTAAAGAATACATATATAATATATATATATATATATATATATATATATATATATATAAATGTTTATTTTTTATTTTTCAGTTTTAATTTTTTTAATTTTACTAAAAGTTTAATATTTTTTTTTTAATTTTAACTATTTTTTCTTTACCTTATTATGTTTTTTTATTCATTTTTATCCTATAATATAAATTCTAAAAATAAAATTAATTATTAAAAACAAAATTAATATATTAAAACAAACAAAACTAAAAATTATTAAACTATTAAAAAAATTTGAATATATATATATATATATATATATATATATTCTTTTTAAATTTTTTAAATTTTATTTAAAATTGATTTTTTAAATTTTAATATTCTTTCTTTAATTATGTTATCTTTTGTTTTATGTTTTTTTTATTTTTTAATTTAAATTTACTTTATTATAATATGTTAAAAAATAAATAAATTAAAAATAATAATAAACAAAGTCAAAAATATATATAATATTTTTTTTATATCCTGAAGTTCAAAATGTTTATCGGATGTGATCTGAAAGAAATATCCTTTCCGAAAATTGACATCTGAAAGAAACTTGGGGTATATGATCTGCATTTTAACAAACTGTCAAGGAGTATTTATTTGAAATGTTTTTGGGTGCAGAAAGAAACCCCTGTTTGGTTTCTAAACATTTTACTTGGTAAACCCCTATGATTTTCTATTTTTCTCTTCCACACTTATTTTTTCGTTTTCTGTTTCTAAACATTTTACTTGGTACACCCGTATGATTTGCTTTCTTTGTTCTCTACACCTCTGTTTTCGCTAATTTTGTATTTGTTGCACCCCACATTTTACTAGGTAAAACCCCATGCTATTAACACTATTTATTTACACCTTATTTACTGATTGCACCGCATTTTCACTACTTACACGTCATTACATTTTGGTTTAAGTTTATATCCCATTAGTCATACCTTTATCCTTTATATTATTTAGCATTTCATATTTTCAAGTGTTCACCGATTTTTATTAAATAAAGAAAATATAAATATGTTTTAAAGTAATATTAAAAATATTTTTTTGATAAATAATGAAAATACAAAAATATGCCTTTTAAATATTTTAAACCATTTTAGATGTACTTCTAGTCCGGTTATTCCAACATTTTAAATCCTTTTAGATGCATTTTTATTTTATTATTTCAATGTCTTAACCCACTTTAGGTCCACTTTAATTTGGTTATTTCAATGTTTTAAACTATTGCACTTTTAATTTGATTACCTCTATTTTAAATCACTTTTTACGTACTTATAATTTGGTCATTTAATTTTGGTGTTACAAAATTTTATATTAAAATTAAAGATGATATATTAAAGTTTTCTTTACTCATAATTTTTTTTATAAATCTTTCTTACATCCAAATATTTGTTCTTCATAAATAACTATGTATTCATAAATAACTATGTAATCTTTGATTCTCAACTATAGTGGAGATATTTAGGACTAAGGTCAATCTTGTCGGGTTCACTTCCCAAAATTCCAAAAGCATTTTTCAAATAATTTTTCTAGAACTAGGTGATCCTTAATTTTTCATTGTGAATGAAAATACGTAAGACCGAATTTAATTTTTGTCGGGTCAAAAAATAAAAAAAAAATATTTTTGTTTCTTTTATGCACTCTTATTTTTATTTATGGGGAAAATAAACATTTGAAAAAATCACATCTTAAGACTGATGTTGTAAGTGGTTAATACCTGTGTAACCGATTCTTGAACCCAATATCTAGTCTTTGCAGACCATGTCTTATTTTATGGTTTTTTTGTTGTCTTTCAGAATAAACTATGATGGCAACTTCAAATTATGTTTTTCGACCATTTATCCTTTTGTCGTCGTCTCATCGCGATTTAGGTTGCAATACCCCAAAATGATGCACGGTTCACATAAAACGTGTGCGAGTAGGATGACTTCCAATAGGAAGTTGTATCAGGGTACAACATTCAATTTAAATTGAAAGTTGTACTACTTCCATTAGGGAAGTCGTAGAGAGGTGCACAACTTCATTCTAATGTTATTAGGTGGTGCACGACTTCACTCTAATGTTTTTTCCCAGCCTAATCGTGAGCATTACAATGTTGTCTACAAGCGTGTGTTTGAGAAGATAAACAAGCACAAGAGGAACATAAAAGGAATAGATAGGAGGCGTTGATGAAGTGATGTCTATGCTTACTTATCTCGCATAACTTAAAACAATATACACCACTTGATTACACACAAAGGATTCTCTAAATGAGTTGATGGTAGAGTCAGGATGAAGAAACATATCTTCTAACAGGCAACCCTCAGCAAGCAAGCAAGCTACACCCAAAAGAAATGCTCCTTTTTCCTCATACTCATTTTCATGTCTTCTCCTTCTTTGGAGGCTTGCCTTTTCAAACTCTTGATTGCTATATTCTCTATTATCTCTTCCTTTCAACATCTAGTCTCCTCCCTCTCCTCTTACACTACAAAAAAAAGTGATATTTAGTTGAAGTTATTTTGTCGAGGTTATAAAAATTCTCCACAAATTAATATTATTTAAGTTGGTTATGATGAATTGTCTAAAACATAATAATAGTGGGGGTTTAATTCTTTTTTTAAGAGGTTTATGACTTCAAAACATTATAATACATTTTTCACTCTCCCCTCATTTTTTTTACCCTCCCAAGATTTTACACTCACTTTACTTTTTCTCCAAATTCCCAAACCTAAGCACGGCTTCATCAAACCTATGCGCATTTTTGTTTTCGTGTTTATTTTACCTAGGTACTCGATCAATCTCGTCACCATAGACGTTCTAATATGAAAAATTCTATTTAAAAATATTATTTATAAATACAAAATGTAACTTAAAAAATACAAATCAAATACTTTATATAAATATTTATTTAAATATCATAAAGAGGTATAATCAATTATTTTATGAATAATTATAGTGAATCAATCCATTATAAAAGAGTAAATGTATCACCAACCGTTAATTTATAACAATAATATCCTTTTGTCCTATGCATTTTAGTGTTTGACTTTTTCTAAAAGATGTATTGTTGATTTTTATTTGTTATTTTTTCAATTTTTTAAATGTTGATTTTAATTATACTCTTGATTTGTTTGATATGTAAAAGAAAATTAGTTATGATATATAAATAAAAAAAAAAATTATCCAAACAATATTTATCTTTTAAACAAAAATTGCAATAGAAAGAAAAACTATAATTAAAAAATAGTTATTAAAATAAAAACTGAAAAATGTAATAGATAACTGACTTAAAATTATATAAAAACAAAAAAATTAGATAGTTTCCTTAGTTTGGATAAAAAACCAAAAACTATAACTATTATAAATGGTTAATATATAAAACAACAAACAGAGTTATTATTTGCCTGTCACACCCGATCTGAGTAAATACGGTCCACAAACAAACTTCTCCGTGATGAAACCTGGCTTCATTATATAAAAAGAAAATCTTAAATTTGAGTACTGTGAATAAAAACATATTTTTTAGAAATAAAAATTTCATTAAAAGTTAGTTAATCAATTTCTTTAATAAACGTTAGATATTAGTAATGTGAGACCACTTTTCTTTCTTTTTTAGTCTGAACTAATCAAACTAGTTTCATTCTCAAAATATTCCCACTTTCAAATTCTTCTCTCTATTTCATTTCCTCTCTTAAAAGCTTGAGTTCTTGTCCATCATCTGAAACCATCCATCTTTTCTTGATGTAGCAGACAAAATATGGATTAGTGCACTCCATCCAGGATGAGCATTTTTCCCCTTCTTGTAAATCGAATTTCAGTTTATAAGTCCCCTTAATTTCCAATTTCTAAAATTGAGCCCTATTCTGAGTTGAATTTAGGGTCTCATTCTTTCTCCTATGTTTCTGCATTCCAGTCCCTTGGGTCCTGTAAGGTTATGGTACCCTTCCGTTAAGGATTTCTTCTCTGCAAAATGGTAACTGTCTAGAGGTAAGGGAAGTTAAGTTGTTTCTTTAATTTCGTATAGGAGCTACTTTCTGATGGCTTGATTTCATGTTTATGTGTTGTGTGATGTTTGGATTCTTAAGGATGACATTTTGTTTGGTTCTTCTAGATTGCATGTAAGAGCATGTTGAGAATGTGATATTTTCGTGCCTGAGCGAAAATACCAGAAACTCATCTCTGCCTTTTGTTCGAGCTGTCACCCAGGCGAGGGATTTTCGTTTGAGCAAGAGAAAACCTCGCCTAAGCTAAAAAGTCTAGCTTTAGCGAGAATTCGCAGAACTTCTGATTTTTCTCTGTTTTGAGTCTTGCTCAGGCGAGAATGGCCTGCTTTGGTGAGAGAGCACCTGTCGCCTGGACCAGACCTTCTAGCTTGAGCGAAAACCACTACAGTAGAGTGTTTAGTTTTTGTGAGTTATGAATGAATGATCACTTTAAATTTGAAAGCATGAATTGGGAGAATGAATATGCATGAAATGGTGTTTGACAACATGTGTAGTATTAATGTGTGAACTGGAATATGAGAGATGTGGTTGATCTAGGATTTCAAGGGGAAATTCTAAAAGGTATGTTTTAGTGTATGTAAGGGAATGATGACTCACTATTGGATGTATCCTAAAACTCCAATGATCATTCACGCTCAGATATAGCAAAATGGATTATGTTGTGAGGAGTAACAGGAGATCTTAGTATCTGGACTCAATCAGGTCCTAGACGAGAATGAGACTTATCTTGTGAGTGGTGGGTAATAACTCTTTGAGGGCAGACTCTGCAGAGTTTGAAAACCACACACAAGTGCTTGCCACCAAGAGGTCAAATGCCACTTACATAGATTCAGATAATTGAGTCTAGTGTCAACTGTCTTTTCTGGGTTATTGTAATTTAGTGATTCTTGCTGAAACGCTAAATTGATACAACGTTTATGAATGAATTGTATGTTTCTTTTAATCAATTTAGCTGACCCTTTTTGTTGTTTTGTGTGTTTGTACTTGGTCACTTCTTTTGCAATGAGCATTATTGTGTGAGCAGAGAAAGATGCAGATGAATGAAGATGCTCCCATCTTGGACAGGAGTTGAGGCGGTAGAGTAGGACCTGTTGATAGTAGTATTTGCGTGTATGTTTTGTTTAGAGTTGGAACTCTCTTTTAACTCTATTTCCTTTAATGTTGTAAATATAGTCAGCATTACCATAGTTATTTTGAATGACTGGATTAATACTCTATTAACCTTCTTCTACTGTATTCTTTATTTTATCATGATTATATATTTTTTTTAGTAGTTCAACAACTATTAAATGGGATGTTACAAGTAAAATTTATAAATATTTTATATTAATTATATACCGAAAGATTTACAAGAGTAATTATTATTAACAAGTATGACGATAAATGAACATCACATTTTCTATTCAAAATTTCTTCAACACCAATAAAATAATATTTTTATTTTAAAATATAAAATAATTTAGAATGAATTAACTAAGAAAGTGAAAAAAAAAATTATTAAGTGTTGGAAATGGGTATTAAAATTAAGAGGTGTAGATTAAAATTTTTCCTATTAACAAATATACACACAGAGGAACAATTTTCTTTAAATTTTTCTCTTTCTCTTAACTATTCATCTACTTATTTTTACTCCAAAAATCACGTATAAGGAGGTTTTAAAATAAAATAAAAAGTAAAGAGTATATCTTGATGTGAGTTCTTCAACATTTATTATACAGAATTATGTTTAATTTTTTTCAACCAAGGCAGACAATTTAATAGCACAAAGAAAAGCTAATTGGAGCCATAGATGAAGCCACCAATAATAGACACATTACAACATCTTTGTTGAGAGGGAAATTGAAGTTATTGTGCAGATACAGCCTTTATTTTTAAGAACAATTGCATGCAGGAGGAGCAGATGGAAGTTGAAGTCTTAAAAGTGCTTCCCAAACCAAACAAAACAAAACTTTATCTGACAAACGACCCCTCTAAAGCACGTCACAGACGCCACTTGTTATTAGGTTTTCTTTGATGGTGGAAAGTGACCAAAAGGTGGGGGACTGCAACCTGGTGGATTGTATGGAGGTTCCAACACTGGTGGTGGTTTCACATAAGGGGGTGGAAATAGCGGTGGCGGCTTCTCATATGGAGGTTGAAATACTGGTGGTGGTTTTTCATATGGGGGTTGGTACACTGGTGGTGGTTTCTCGTAAGGAGGTTGATACACCGGCGGTGGCTTCTCATGAGGAGGTTGATACACAGGTGGTGGCTTAATGTAGGGAGGTTGATACACCGGCGGTGGCTTCACGTGAGGAGGTTGATACACGGGTGGCGTTTCGTGAGGAGGCTGATACACCGGCGGTGGCTTCTCGTGAGGAGGTTCATACACCGGTGGTGGCTTCACGTAGGGAGGCTGATACACTGGTGGTGGCTTCACATGAGGAGGTTCATACACCGGTGGTGGCTTCATGTAAGGAGGCTGATAGACTGGTGGTGGCTTCACATGAGGAGGTTCATACACCGGAGGTGGCTTCACGTAGGGAGGTTGATACACCGGGGGTGGCTTCTCGTGCGGAGGTTGATACACCGGTGGTGGCTTCTCGTGAGGAGGTTCATACACCGGTGGTGGCTTGACGTAAGGAGGTTGATACACTGGTGGTGGCTTCACGTGAGGAGGCTCATACACCGGAGGTGGCTTCACGTGAGGAGGCTCATACACCGGCGGTGGCTTCACGTAAGGGGGTTGATACACCGGTGGCTTCTCGTGAGGAGGTTGATATGGTGGTGGCTTCACATGAGGAGGCTCATACACCGGAGGTGGCTTCACGTAAGGAGGTTGGTACACCGGTGGTGGCTTCTCGTGAGGAGGTTGATACACCGGTGGTGGCTTCACGTGAGGAGGTTGATACACCGGTGGTGGCTTCACGTGAGGAGGTTGATAAACTGGAGGTGGCTTCACGTAGGGAGGTTTATACACCGGTGGTGGCTTCTCGTGCGGTGGTTTCTCATGAGGAGGTTTGTACACCGGTGGCTTCTCATGAGGGGGTTGGTACTCTGGTGGTGGTTTTTCGACAGGAGGTTGATACACTGGTGGTGGCTTCTCATATGGAGGATGGAACAGTGGTGGAGGGAGAAATGGGGGGTTATATAATGGCGGTGGTTTTTCAGTTGGTGGAGGTTCATAGATGGGTGGAGGTTCAGTTATGGGTGGTATCCCAATTGGGGGAGGCTCATAAATGGGTATGTTGAAATTGGCCACCGCTGGTGTAGTAACAAGTGCCACTCCAAGAAAGAGCAACAAGAGTGAGTGTGAAGAAGTCATGGGAACAGCTTGTGGTGGAAACTGGTAACAACGAAATAGTATTTATAGGGAGATACCAAAAACTTTTCTGTCAATATCATCAACCTTTTGTTATTTTATGCAAAATAATATTTAAATCCGAATTAAAGTCAAAAGTGTGGCAGGTATAATTTGTGATTTTGATATTCAGTACCCGGGAATGGATTTTTCACCCATTCAGATTTAATGGAGTCTACTGGGAATTACATGTTCCGAGTTTTCAGTGTAACTATAAATAGTTTGTCTGATATATGAAAGTTGAATCTGCAGCAGCACATAGATAAGAATCCTGTAATTTTCACAAGTTGTCTTGCCATTAGTCTTAAATTTCCCGCGTATATATTTTTTTGATGTGTATTAAGTTATAAGTTTAGTAAATTTGAGTAGCACTATTAATATTATTTATAAAATGAGTTGACGTGTGGTGGTGGAGGCGTGAGTAACAGGGCAGAAGGTGTGGATGGAGGAATTTATGGGGATTATATTATATCTTTAACATATTATATGGTGAAACTTGAAAATTGTCCATTGAACTAAGGATTGGGATGATTGGTGATGGTGTTAAAGGAGTCACGAGAAGCTGATGAAATCATGACCACCCCAATTCACTCCAATCATACACCACAACCTGCTCTTACTCATCTTTACATTAGTATTAGGGTGCTCCTTTATCAATCAATCCAATTCAATCAAAATTCAAAATTAAAATATTTAAGGTTTAATTAAATTGGAATAGATTTTAAATTATTCTTTTTATTTAAGTCGATACCTATGACTAATTTCTTAGGTGGTGTAAACAATTTTCTGTCCTTTTAAACTTTACCCTTCCAGACTAACCTTTCCTGATATTCTTATATTTTTCACATTTTAATAATATTTTATGCAAAGAAAACATTTTAATGCTTAAATTTTTCCTTCTAAACATAGGGGCTACACGCATTCGTTTAATACGTATTTTACCTTTCAAAAAAATCCGCAACAATATTTAGTGAAGAAAAACTAATTCGATTTCAAGCTCATTATATTTAGTAAACTAATAATATTCCACCTTTTGGTTTCACGTAATAAATATCTAGTTATGGTTTGTAAGAAGATAATTTTAATTTTATAAAATGATTTAATGTGATACAGACACACAACAAATATTGAAAATAGTTTAAATGTGAATCAAAAATCTCACATTGTATAAAATAGATAAAGTTAAATTATATATAAAAATAAAGACTCATCACATTATTATTTTAAAATTTTAAAAATAAAAATAATATCAAATATCTTATATATGGAAAACTAATATCATATACATATAAACATAATCTCTCGATGCTTATTACGTATGATCATAATCCTCGTATGAAAATATATATATATATATATATATATATATAGTTCCAACAAAAAAATATATCTTCTGAACTAAAATATTTTATCTTGATATAATATATATTTTCATTTTGATAAGTTAGATTAGTTCCAGGTTTAAATTTTAAGCAAACTATAAAATAATTTTGCTCCTGTAAATGATGAACATAATTTAACAAAGTATAAAATATAATTGTGAATTAGAGATTAATATATAGTTAGGATTACAGTACAGTATATTTATATTACAAAATTATTAGAATATATAAATAATTAATTTTAATCAATATTAAGTTATTCTATATTAAAATACCCTATTTACTTTCACGGTTGATAAAAAGTTTGTGCGAGCCACATGAAGTACGAGTTCCACCGCCAAAATTTTGTCACTTGTACTGCCAAAAAGTTTTTATTTAAGTAGTCTGCTAATACTCAATCAAAGGAAATTTCACTTCAACCCAATTAAGGGTGACAAAATATTTTATTTCTCTGTTATCTATATATAAATAACAGATTAAATGAAATTTATTACTTCACAGCAAAAGATTCATTATTATTATTTTTAAATAGTGATTCCTTTTATACTTAATTGATCAAATTAACTTCAGCCAATTCTTTTATAAGTTTTTTTTTAAATATATTTTTGACTTTTACCAAATTTTATGAACATAATTTTAATTTTTTTTTTAAATATTGATTGCATGGATTGATATCATTTATCCTAAAAACATAACAAATAAAGGAATTTTTTTTATGGACAATATATTTGTGCGCGTGTATGTATTAAGAAAATTAGTGAATAAATTGAATGAATTTTATTAGATGTACTGAATTAGATCTAGTTTTTAATTAACTTTTAAATGAATCCAAATAATTTACTGGTTTTTTTACGACTTACTATATTAAACATAAAATTTAACTTATTATTTTTATTTAGCACCCTACACATAATTGAAAGTTATAAAAAATCACAACTAATATTTTTATTTGTAAAAATTAATATTTTTAAAAATTATAATAATTCAATGCACCCTACTAAACTTATCAGTGCTTCTTTACACAATAAATCACATTCAGCTGGAGTTTCTGTTGTTATGAAAAAAATTAAGCAATATAAAAATGTGTTGTTATGATATTTATAATTCATTTTTTAGGAAAAAGATTTTAGTGAAAAATTATATTTTATTCCCTTTAATAATCTTTTCATTCAAGAAGGAATTAGTTTTTTTTTTTATTTAGTTAAAATTTAGTTTTAGTACACATAAATATTTAGATCCGTTATTTCATTTAAAACTTTATTCCATACTCGTAAAAATTATAGGATATTGCCATATTTAGACGCATGTATGTTTTGTAGGAGAAAGTGATATGTGAACTAATCTTTGAAATTAATTGAAGCATGTATAGGTATAGGTCTTGCTTGTTAGCCAAAAGTCAATAAGCTGTTCATTTTTTTCTTCCATTACTTCTGAGTAATGCCTGGAATCTAACAACACGTAGTTTAACAATGAATAAGATATTATGCAAATGGACTCATCTTTTGGATTCAATCATGCAGCTTGGATACAAATTTAATTTACTTATAAATGAAAATGAATAAAGTTATAATTATAAAACAAACCCTCAATTTGTGTTTATATTTTTGTCTTTGTGAAAATTTTCCTAATATCTTATATGAGAGGCTAATTTCTCCCAATTGTAGTTGCTGACCGGTGAGTTACTAAATTGTTAAAACATATTTGAAATTAAATTTCACTAAGTTCCTACCATTAATGATGTAGTAATTTCATTTACAAACCCAATAATGAATTTGATGTTTAAATGAATGTGTTGCCATCTGTAAAATCTAAAAAGGTTTGTGTGATCTGTCTTCTTTACTTTCCAAAATTTTGTAGAAAATTAGAGGGGAACAGCTGGATCCATCGTTGATTTCGTGTTTAGGTTTGGTGAACATGATTAAGACCCTTAGAGATAATTATAGTTCTTATGTGAGTGTCTTCAACGAAAAATCAGTGTAGTAGGCGAGTCCTCAATGTAAAATAGCATAAACAATTGTGTCTTTTAACAATATATTATTTTGTAAAACAGTAGGTTTTATTTAATTAGTGCAAACAAATTTATCATGTGTTGACACATGACAAAAAAGTGCCTTTGAAACAGTATCCTGAATGTATAGTTACTTTGTTTGTATATAAAATTTACTGCCAATTACACGTCAAAATCAAATCCCTTGATAACTTAATTAATTCTTAAATAAACCTGGTTGCGCTAATGAAGACAAATTAGTTGGATCCAAGTTGCTTAGTAGGAGGCCTGTCATAATGGCCCAACTCTGATCCATTTAAGCTAAAGCCACTTAAACAAACCAAACAAATATGGTTCAACAAGTTCTATACGGCCTCACAAAGGGAATTTCTTGAATTTCTTCCTGCACCCCCATACCATAAATAAAGTAAAAAGTTAAATTTGTTCTCCTCTTCTTCCTTCCTCCTCCCCCACAACACTTCCATACTTTCCTCCACCTTCACTCCATCTTCTTCCACCTCCACCTTCACCCAATCTTTTTCTTCTACCTCCAACTCCACCCTATTTTCACCTCCCTCCATCTCATCTTTTTCTTCTACCTCCACCTTCACCCTCATCTTCTTCTTCCACCTTTAACCTCATAAACATTCACAAATATTCATTAAAACAAATGAAAATATCACAACAATATAAAGTGTAAGAAGAAAATGACAATTAACAATGAAAAACATAAAATATAAGTTTCAGATTTCACAATCTGTATGCATTCTGATTATAGAATTTGTAATGAAAAATTATATTATGAATTGTATAATCTATAATGTAATTTGCATCAGAAACTGTTTTTTAAAATTACATTACAAATTATACAATCCAAAATATAATTTTACACTATAAATTATACAATCCAAAATCCAGAATGTAATTTGTTTTTCAAATTGACTTTCAGTTTTGCATTACAAATTATATAATTGTAAATTTGTATTACTTCTCTACAATTTAAAATATATTTTTTGATTACAAATTGTACGATCCTAAACTATAATTTCAACGAGATATAATTGAAATTTAAAAAAGCAAGGAGTGCAAGAAGAAAATATGGGGCTGCAGAAAGAAAATCCCCCTCACAAAACTTATTCACGCGACTAACAAATATTTTATAAAATATGATTTATACCGTTCAACATAACAAATTAATTTTAAATGGTCAAGTTCGCTTAAGTATTATAAAAATGTATAACTATAGTTACACGAATAAATATTTAAATTATGCATATAAGTCCTAATTAGAGATGGCAAATAAACCCGTCCCCGTGGGTATTGCCCGAACCCGTCCCCATTTTGACGGGGAATCCCCGCATTGACTGGGTATGGGTATGGGTATGGGGAATCCCCGACTTTTTCAATTGGGTAT